>ERZ791915.46-NODE-46-length-164280-cov-41.494687_pt1 | contig 164280 bp, 133 predicted proteins | sample MGYA00510139_ERZ791915 | MGnify/ENA primary metagenome ERZ791915 (study PRJEB30046, sample SAMN00792117) | human gut metagenome | study: EMG produced TPA metagenomics assembly of the A metagenome-wide association study of gut microbiota in type 2... | reverse complement strand
TTGATATATAAATGGAAATGACTTTGACTTGGAAGTGTTTTTTAAACGTTCGTTTTTTGAACGTCAAATTTCAGGAAATGAAATAGGGAATAAGTTAATAAAAGGGAATGGAAATTTTAAATATTAAATAAGATACTTAATATACTGAATTACTGCATATTAAACTGAGATACGATGGGTTTTCCAAAATATTTTTATTAAACATTTTGAGGATATAAAAAACAGTCTTATCTTTGCGTCCATTAAACGAACGTTTAAAAAACGTTTTTTGTTTGTAATCCGTTCGTTTATAGTCTCTTACCAGAAGGTAATGACGAACTGCAAAAAAACTGTTGGCAAGAAGGGCACAATGCTTGCTGTATTTTACATAAGGTGCTCGCAAATGATTGGATACCAGGTATATACCGAGGGTTCAAAGCCCCAGAGGAACACTCTTTTGTGAACAAAACAACGAAAATGGAAACGGATAACGAGGTTGAAGTCTGGCATGCCATGCGTGCCACATACCGCAGAGAGCTTGATGCGGTGCATCTTCTCGAGAAGGAGAACCTCGGCTGTTTTGTCCCCATGCAATATAAGGTAAGTATCCGTAAGGGTAAGAAAGTCCGTACTTTGGTTCCCGTCATCCGTAATCTGGTTTTTGTCCATGCACGTCTTTCCGACGTACAGCGTGTTAAGTCTCAAATTACTTATTTGCAATATATAACCGATACCCGCAGTGGTCAGAAGATAATTATTCCCGACCATGAGATGCAGCGCTTCATCGCCGTTGCCGGAACCTATAACGACCATTTGCTTTATTTCCAGCCCGAAGAGTTGAATCTGTCGAAAGGAACTAGAGTCCGTATTACGGGTGGTGACTTTGCAGGCCAGGAGGGCGTTTTTCTGAAAGTAAAGGGTGCACGTGACCGCCGTGTGGTTATAGAGATACAAGGTGTCATTGCTGTTGCCATGGCCACTATCCATCCGGACCTTATAGAAGTTATCGGCTAATCTTTAATTTTTAATTTATAATTTTTAATTAATCATGTCTCTTTTAGAAGAAGCACTCCTCCTTCAGCGTGCCGCGCACGATCTGATGTATTTGGGTATGGACGGGAGTCCTATCTATAGTGATGACTTGTCGCGTCGTAATGGTGAAGTTTATCGTTTGACTACAACTTTATATAATTCCGGCACTTGGGGCACTACAGTGGAGGAACAGGCCAATGTGTGCCTCGCTCTTTTGATGGGTTACAGCGCCTCGTTTGTCGACCACGGTGAGAAACAGCAGCATGTTCAGGAGGTTCTGAACCGTTGTTGGGATATTCTGGATACTCTTCCCGCATCTTTGCTGAAGCTCCGTCTGCTTACTGCTTGTTATGGAGAGGTTTTCGATGAGCCTTTGGCAGATGAAGCTCACTCCATCATTGCTTCTTGGAATGTTGCATTGCTGACTGCCGAACAGCAGGAAGCTGTTGATGAGTTTCAGAACGTGATGGAGAATCCTTATCCGTGGGAGGAAGTGGAATGAAAATGTGTAAATAGAATTTCTCTTTGAAGAAAATTATCTTTATGTGAATAAAACTGCAATATTCTATAAGATAGCATTCAATTCCACTCCTTATTTTCTGAACCGTTGAAAGAGAGTGATTATGATTTGTGCCTCCTGATTGAGGAGGAAGTGACAACTTTCTCTTTTTTTGAATATCGTCGGAAGTAAAGAATCGTTGTGGTGAAAATAGGGGTGAACTTTAGCAAGGATACGCGTAATGTGAATAGATATATTGTGGAAGAATAACTAATATTTTATGCGCTGTACTTGGACTGTTGTCCAGGTAATAATTTGCAATAATCTTTGTCTGAATCTTTAAAGAATAGAGCTGTCCATGGTGCGAAGTGGAGCTTTATCGATAACATATCCAATTCTGGTGTTACCTTTTTGGTAGGCCTGATATTGGCCCGTCTCTTGACTCCTGCCGAATATGGCATTATGGCTATGATTGCTATCTTCATAGCTGTATCTAACTCTATTGTAGACAGTGGCTTTTCTAATGCACTGATACGGAAAGTACGTATTGATAGGGTAGACTACAATACGGTTTTCGTGTTTAATCTGATAGTTAGCATTGTTTTATACATCCTTTTATATACATCTGCCCCCGCTATCAGTCTGTTCTTTAAAGAACCGGTTCTTACAAATGTGCTGAGGGTAATAGGGTTGATTCTGATTGTTAATGCATTAGGTATCATTCCCCGTACCATATTGGTAAGAGGCATTGATTTTAAGACACAGACCAAAGTATCCATAATATCTTCCGTTTCAAGTGGATTGGTTGGCGTGGGTATGGCTATAATGGGCTTTGGGGTATGGAGCTTGGTGTGGCAACAGCTTTCCCGACAGATTCTGAATTCCTTGTTTCTTTGGATATTCTGTAAATGGATACCCCAATGGGAGTTCTCCATAAAAAGCTTCAAGGAGATGTTTGGTTTTGGTTATAAACTGTTGCTGTCCGGACTATTGGACACTCTTTATAAAAATATTTATTATGTAGTTATTGGCCGTTGTTACAGTCCTGCACAGTTAGGACAATATAGTCGTGCAGAGCAGTTCAATATGATATTTTCCAGTAATTTGACCAGTATTGTCCAGCGTGTCAGTTATCCGGTGCTTAGTTCCATTCAGGAAGAACCGGAACGTTTGCGTGAGGCTTACCGGCAGATAATAAAGACCACGATGCTTGTCACATTTGCTTGTATGCTGGGACTTGCAGCTGTGGCTAAACCTTTGATTATAATTCTGATTGGTGAAAAATGGCTGCCTGCCGTTTCTTTTTTGCAGATAATTTGTTTCAGCGGTATGCTTTATCCGCTTCATGCCATCAATCTGAATATTTTGCAGGTGAAAGGGCGTTCGGACTTATTTCTGAAATTGGAAATCATAAAGAAGACCATTGCGGTGTTTCCTATTCTGATAGGTATTTTTTATGGCATCGAATATATGCTGTGGGGGAGTGTCTTAACCTCTTTCATTGCTTATTTTTTAAACAGCTATTATTCTGCCGACTTGATACGCTATTCTACCATAGAACAAATTAGGGATGTGCTTCCGGTTTTTACGGTTTCTTTTACAATTGCTGCTGTCATGTGGCTTTTTTCCTTACTGGATATATCTGTTTATATTCAATTACCCACTCAGATTATAGTTGGGTTGACATTGGCTTTTGCTGTTTACGAAAGATTAAGATTACCAGAGTATCTTGAGGTAAAACGGCTTGGGTTGTCGGCTCTTCACAAAAAATAGAAAGTAAGCATATTTTTATAGTAAGATGGAAAATAAAGTGATTACTGTTACTTCTCCATTACTTCCTTCGCTTGACGATTTCATTCCTTATCTTCAGGATATCTGGAATCGTAAGTGGCTGACCAATAACGGTCATTATCATCAGGAACTGGAGAAAGCTTTGTGCGAATATTTAAAGGTACCTTATATCAGCCTTTTCACCAATGGTACTCTCCCTTTGATAGTAGCTTTGCAGGCATTACGAATTACCGGCGAAGTAATAACCACTCCATATAGTTTTGTAGCTACCACCCATGCTTTGTGGTGGAATGGAATCAAGCCGGTATTCGTGGATATCGACCCGGAAACTTGTAACATCGACCCAGAGAAAATAGAAGCGGCAATCACCCCTAAAACAACGGCGATTATGCCGGTGCATGTTTACGGCAAGCCTTGCGATACAGAGCGTATTCAGGCGATAGCAGATAAATATGGTTTAAAGGTTATTTATGATGCTGCTCATGTTTTTGGGGTAGAGGTGAACGGAAAGTCGGTATTGAACGCCGGAGATATGTCGACGCTTAGTTTTCATGCCACTAAGGTATATAATACCGTGGAGGGCGGAGCATTGATTTGCCACGATGAAAAGACCAAAAAGCGTATTGATTATCTGAAGAATTTTGGTTTTGCGGGAGAAACGGAAATTGTAGCTCCTGGTATCAACGGTAAGATGGATGAAGTTCGTGCAGCATTCGGCTTGCTCAACTTGAAGCAAGTGGATGTTGCGATAGAAGCCCGTCGTCAAGTGGCTATTCGTTATCGTGATGCTTTGCGGGAAGTGCCCGGCATCAGTTTTATGGAAGATATGCCTGGTGTACGTCACAACTACTCTTATTTTCCAATATTTGTGGATGCCGAGAAATATGGCATGACTCGGGATGAACTCTATTTTAAGATGAAGGAACGGAATGTGTTAGGTAGACGGTATTTCTATCCTTTGATAAGTGAGTTTTCTACATATCGGGGACTGGAATCGGCGCGGGCTGAAAACTTGTTGGTAGCGCATAAGGCGGCAAACAGTGTTATTTGCCTGCCGATGTATCATAGTCTCAATGAAATCGAAATAGATGAAATTTTGAATCTGATTATAAAATGAAGATATTAGTTTTGGCTGGTGGTGCTGACCAAATAGCCTTGATAAAAGAATTAAAGTGGAGAGGACATATAACTATATTAATTGATTATTTTCAGAATCCACCAGCAAAGAACTATGCAAATAAGCATATTGTAGCAAGTACTTTAGATATTGAAAAGGTTAAGGAGATTGCCATTACAGAGCAGGTTGGTTTAATATGTACTGCATGTACAGACCAGGCTTTATTAACTGTAGCTAAAGTATCTGAAGATTTGGGCTTACCTTGTTATATTGATTATAAAACAGCTTTAAATGTGACAAATAAGGCATTCATGAAATCTGTAATGGTTGCAAACGATATACCTACTGCTAAATATACGATTTTGCATGAATGCTGTTTGAAAGACTTGTCTAATTTCGAGTACCCTTTGGTTGTGAAACCCGTAGATTGTAATTCTTCTAAAGGGGTTAAAAAAGTAGAAGATGAAGAGTCACTTCGTTCCTCATTAAATAATGCGGTGAATTATAGCCGTACACATACAGCTATTGTTGAGGAGTTTATTTGTGGAGATGAAATCTCTGCTGACTTTTATATAGAAAATAGTAAAGCAAAATACTTGTGCGCTACAAAGTCTGTGAAGAGAAAGAATACGAACTCTTTTACTATAGTACAAAGTGTATATCCTGTTGTTAATTATGAGGAGGAAGTCCAATTGACTCAAATAGCTCAAAAAATAACTGATGCATTTCATTTACAGAATACACCATTGCTAGTGCAGTTGTTGCATCGGCAAAATGATTTTTTAGTCGTTGAATTTAGTGCAAGGATGGGAGGTGGATCAAAATACAGATTGATTGAGACTCTTTCAGGGGTTAATATTATGTCAAAATATGTGGATTTGATTTTGGGGCATTCTCCGTCTGTTTCTCCTTCAAAACAAGTTAATTATGCAGTTGTAAACTATGTATATTCCAAACCAGGAATTCTTAAACAAGTGGATGGGTTGGATAGTTTGAAAAATAAGTCTGTTATAGATGATTTTTTTTACTATAAAACAGCAGGAATGCAGATAGATAAAGCTGAAACTAGTGGTGATAGAGTTATCGGTTATTTAGTGACAGCAGATACTCAAGATGAACTTCTATATAAAACTCGTTACGCAGACTCTAATATCTGTGTCTTTGATATGAATGGATTTGACATTATGCTTCATGGATTAGTATGATGGTAAGTGATTTTAGGACACTTAAAATTTCGGTTATTGGAGCTGGTAATGGAGGGCAGGCTATAGCTGGTTATTGTGCTTCGCTGGGTATGAGTGTTTGTTTATATAATCGAAATATTGAGAAAATAGCTCCAATACTACAGACTCATACGATAGAATTGCAAGGAACCATTTTTTGTAAAGGTTATATTGATGTAATAACCAGTTCTTTAGAGACTGCTGCTACATATTCTGATATACTCATGATTGCTACGACAGCTACAGCTCATAGAGAAATAGCATCAAAGATGTGTCCTTATCTTAAAAATGGGCAAATTATTGTTTTGAATCCAGGAAGGACGTTGGGAGTATTAGATTTTTATTCAGTGATTAATGCAATGCGTCCTGATTTGGAGGTATTTATTGCAGAGGCTCAGACATTGATGTTTGCATGTAGGGAAACAGAACCTGGAAAAGTGAATATTATCGGTCTCAAAGATAAGGTTTTACTTTCAGGGCGCAGCCATGTGGAAACAGAATTTGTTATTCGTCATTTAAGTCCATTTTTCCCTTTTTTTATTCCTGCTTCAAATTTAATTCAAACAAGCTTGGAAAATATAGGCTCAATCTTTCATCCTTCTGTTGTTTTATTTAATGCGGCAACGATAGAAAGGAATATACCATTCTACTTTTATAGAGATATGACTCCTAAAATAGCTTCTTTTATAGAAAAGTTAGATAAAGAACGTATTGAAGTTGGAGAAGCATTTGGACAGAAATTAATGCCGGTTTCTGATTGGATAGTATATGCTTATCCTTCTACTGTGGGAAATACACTTTGTGAGAGGATGAAGAATAATCCTGCTTATTATGACATTTTAGCTCCAGGATCGATTTTTACACGACAATTGACAGAAGATATTCCTACAGGGCTTATACCTATGAGTGATTTAGGAAAAGCTGTTGGAGTCAAAACACCATTAATGGATTCAATTATTACTATTACGTCGTCTTTGTTGAATATTGATTTTAGACAAAAAGGGCGTACTCTTCTTAACCTTCATTTGGATAGGTTGAATAAAGAGCAAATAATAGATTATTTATCATGATTCGATTACATGAGAATGAGGTCTTCGGCCTGGTCAAGACAAATATTGACGTACATACTCTTGGAGTAACTACTTTAGAGAATTTACTTATAGACTGTGGTTATAAATGCTACATATCACCTAAGGAAGTTTCTATAGCTGTAGAGCAAATTCATAAACTAAATAATTATTCATTATTGCAACAATGGATATTGAATAATCACATTACAAGAGTTGGATTTAGTTATCGTTTAGACCCTCGCGAAGCTAAAGATTATTTTTGCCATATGTTTAATGAGCTAAAGAATCATAATCTTTTTGTTGAAAATGGTGGTAGTTTAAGAGGGATTTTCTTTGCAGGTTTGCCTGATGCATGCAGATTGGTTCAACAAGAATTAGGTTCTGATTTTTTGGTATTTCCTGGAGATGAGACTCCAATAGAATCATTAACGAAATTAGGAGTGCCTGATTGGAAATTACCTAAAGATTTAAAGCAAACTTCAGAGTACGATGACATGCGATGGAACTTTGCCAAAGAATTGATAAGTAGTGAAGAATATAAATTGTGCAGACCGAGTGATCACCTTGGATATAGTGAGGCTGGTGAGGCAGATGATAGTTTTATAAAAAGGTTACAGTATTGTAAGCAAAAACGTACTCTTCCTTTAATACGTGCTCATGTCGGTCCTTATAACCCCAACCGTGTAGAAGCTATTAAAGAGTTTATTTCTTGGGAAAAAGAATTAGCTTCGACCAGATTGTTGGATGTTTTATCTATAGGCTCCTCTCAATTAACTCAATCAAAGTTTGGTGAGGATTGGGAAGGGCTTCCTAATGGTGGAGGAGTACCAGTTAATTCTGAGCAAGAGTATAAAATGATAAAAGAGGCTGCCAAACCGATGTTGGTGAGAACTTATGCTGGTACGAAAGATATTCTTTGGATGGCAGAAATGCATGAAAGATGTTTAAATATATCATGGCATGCGCTTTCGTTCTGGTGGTTTTGTGAAATAGATGGTAGAGGAACCAATACTGTACTGGAAAATTTGAGGGAACATTTACAAGCAATTCATTTTATAACTAAAACTGGCAAACCGCTTGAACCCAATGTTCCACATCATTTTGCTTTCAGAGGTACGGATGATATAACTTATATAATATCTGGATATTTGGCAGCTAAAACGGCTAAAAAGCATGGTATAAAGAATTTGATATTACAAAATATGCTAAATACTCCCAAATATACCATTGGTCTTCAAGATTTAGCTAAAGGGAGAGCTATGCTGCGGTTAGTGAGAGAACTGGAAGATGAGCATTTTACTGTTCACCTACAGTCAAGGGCGGGTTTAGATTATTTTGCTCCAGATTTGGATAAAGCTAAGATACAACTTGCTGCTGTAACAGCGCTAATGGATGATATTGAGCCGGATAATGATAATAGTCCCGAGATTATTCATGTTGTGAGTTATAGTGAGGCCGTACGTCTTGCTACCCCTTCTGTTATTGAGGAAAGTATTAAAATCACATTAACGACTTTGAAGAAATATAGAGAGCAAAGACGCGCAGGGAAAATAGAGAATATGGCTTATAACCGAGAATTGGATGAACGTTGTGAATGCTTATATCAAGAAGCAAAAGAAGGTATTATTCTTTTGGAAAAATATATCCCAAATTTATATACAGCAGAAGGGCTTTATAGAGCATTCGAAGAAGGTTTTTTCCCTGTACCATATATGTTGGATTCAAGTACTAAATACTCAAAGGCAACCCAGTGGCGTACAGCTATTAAAGGTGGTGGTATTCGCGTTGTCAATGATAAGGGAGAAATTATACATACGAGTGATAGATATAGACAAATAATATTGAAGAATGGTCAACAATGAAATAGAATTTGCTCTAAATGAACGTTTCTTATTGCAGAAAGAATATTGGGGAGAGAATAAGCTTATTAATCAAATACAACCTGTTGTTTCTGTTACAGTAGCTACATATCAGCATGTTAATTATATAAGAAAGTGTCTTGATGGTATTTTAATGCAAAAAACGACTTTTCCTTATGAGATAATATTGGGAGAGGATGGCTCAATAGATGGTACACAAGATATCTGTAAGGAATATGCTGAAAAGTTTCCAGATAAAATTCGTCTGTTTATGCGAGATAGAAAATTATCTCAATATGTTGGCAAAAATGGCGAGGTAACCCGTTTTAATGGTGTTTGGAATAGAATGTCCTCAAGAGGTAAATATATTGCTTGGTGTGAGGGAGATGATTATTGGATTGATGATTTGAAATTGCAGAAACAAGTGGATTTTATGGAAGCTAATCCTCAATACTCAATGTGTTTTCACAATGCCCGACTTGTGGTTGAAAATTCACATTCATTTAATCTAATACCAGTAGAAAATCGGGACTACAATATAGGTGAATTATTTGATAAATGGGTTGTTCCTACTGCATCTATTTTAATGCGAAAAGAGGTGATAAAAACATTTGCTTTAGATTCAAGACTTTTAAATGGTGATATTTATATTGTACTTTCCGCTATATCAATAGGTAAAGTTTATGGTATGGCGGACGTTATGTCTGTATATCGTGTGCAAGATAATGGGCTAACTATAAAAAGAGCAAAAGACGATAATACCCTTTTACAAAAAAGGAATATTGAACATTATCATTTTCTAAAAGAAACTTTTCCTCAAATACCTACTTCCTTATACCATTATAAACTAAGTAATATCTATATAAACTTAGGGGTTATTTATGTTAAAAAAAATATTATAAAATCAGCATACTATATGCTAAAGGCATTAATGCACTCACCAAAATGCTTTATTGATAGATTATTAACTTTAATACATAAAATGCAGTGAAGAAATATGATTATTTAATTGTTGGGAGTGGTCTTTTTGGTGCTGTTTTTGCTCATTTAGCTCATCTGAAAGGTTTAAAATGCCTTGTGCTTGATATGAGACCGGTTGCTGGAGGAAATGTTTATTGTGAATGTATTGAAGGGATTAATGTCCATAAATATGGGGCACATATATTTCATACATCTAAAAAAGAAATATGGGATTTTGTAAATTCAATTGTAGAATTTAACCGTTATACAAATTCACCTCTTGCAAATTATAAAGGTAAGCTGTATAATTTGCCGTTTAATATGAATACATTTTATGCATTATGGGGAGTGAGAACTCCTCAGGAAGCAAAACTTATCATTGAACAGCAAAAGCAAGCTTATAATATAGGTGAACCTAAGAACTTAGAAGAACAAGCTATCAGCTTAGTTGGAAAAGATATATATGAAATATTAATAAAGTCATATACGGAAAAGCAATGGGGCCGTAAGGCAGTCGATTTACCTTCATTTATAATTAAACGTCTTCCTGTTCGCTTTGTTTATGACAATAATTACTTTAATGACAAATATCAAGGAATACCAATAGGTGGATATAACAAATTGATACAGGGACTTCTGGAGGGAACGGAAGTAAAACTTAATACAAACTATTTTGACCGAAAAGAAGAATGGGATGAATGTGCCGATAGAGTTGTGTTTACTGGGAAAATAGATGAATTTTATAACTACTGTTATGGCAAACTGGAGTATAGGACTGTCTGTTTTGAGGAGGAAATTTTAGATTGTTGTAATTATCAGGGTAATGCAGTTGTGAATTATACCGATGATGTTACGCCTTATACACGTATTATAGAACATAAGCATTTTGAATATTTTGGAGCAGATGTGGAAAAGTGCTATAAAACAGTCATATCCAAAGAATATTCTTCAGAATGGGTTGAAGGAAGCGAAGCGTATTATCCAATAAATGATGCAAGAAATCAGGAATTATTTGCAAGATACAATGAGTTATCTAAAATGGAAAATAAAGTCATTTTTGGAGGTCGGTTGGCTGAGTATAAATATTATGATATGGATAAAGTAATAGAAAGTGCAATTTGTTTATTTAAAGAATATGAATAAAAAAGTAGCAGCTATAGTCGTAACATTTAATCGTATTACTTTGTTGAAAGAATGCATTGAAGCTTTGCGCAAACAATCATATGCTGATTTTTCAATAATTGTAGTAGATAATGGCTCAACAGATGGAACTAATTTGTGGTTAAGCGAGCAAGGAGATTTAATTGTTGTTAAACAAGAAAATTTAGGCGGTGCAGGAGGCTTTTATGCAGGTATTCGTTATGCTTGTGAGCATGGATTTGAATATTCTTGGATAATGGATGATGATGTTGTGGCAAACATTAACTCATTGGAAAATTTGATGAAGCATTGTGATGATGTAAACGGCTTTTTGTGTAGCCATGTTCTAGATTTGAACTCTTATCCTTGTAATGTCCCTAAGATATCTATGACTAAATCAAAAGTTACAGGAGAATTGTTGTGGGGGGAAAAAATAGATAAAGGACTTTTGAGAGTTGATGTAACTTCTTTTGTTTCTTTGCTTTTTCGGAATTCACTTGTTTATGAGATAGGACTACCTTATAAAGAATACTTTATCTGGGGTGATGATACTGAATATACTACTCGTATTAGCATGCGGTATTCATCATATATGGTGTTGGATAGTGTTGTCGTCCATAAACGGAAAATACAAGGTGTGTTGTCTATATTTACGGAAAAAGATAAGAATCGAATAAAAAATTATTTTTATGCTTATCGAAATAGAATTCATGGACAACATTCTTTTGGTAAATCCTTTTTATGGTGCTGCTATTCTATAATGCAGGCGTTGAAATTGCTGTTTACAGGTAATTTTTATAAAGCTTATATTGTTTGTAAAGCAACACTTTGTTCACTATTCTTTTCTCCACAAATAAAATTTCCTGGTACACGTTAGAGTATGTTAGAATTAAGTTGCTTCTTTATTCTATTACTATTTCTTTTTTGCTATTTTTATACAAAATCCTTTTTTCACCCTTCAGTCATAATTTGCTCTGTATGGGGGGGATTATTGTTGGCTTACTCTTTTTTCGATCATCCATTGTATGATTTGTCAAATCGTTTTTTTTATGTTTTGTGGTTATGGATTCTTCCCTTTTGTCTTTGTTCATTAGCTTTTTCAAGAAGAGTTATTAAAATTTCATGTAAAATAAAATCAAATGACTTTAATGCGGAAGTTTTTAAAAAACTATACCCTTATGTCATTGGATTTTCACTTTGCTTTATTTTTCTCTTTATTTTTTATTCCAGAGGTGAAATAGCTGCTATAAGAGAATTATTATTAGAAGAAGAATTACCTCCCTTATTGAAATTAGGATTTTATTTAAGTTCATTTTTCAGTATTTATACTTTTTATGCTATACTCAACTATAAATATTTATCCAAGAAAAAAATAGTAATGCTGTTAGTGCTAATACTAATAATATCGCTATTAAAAAGTAATAAAACAAGCTTTATAGCTCTATTTTGCGGTATTCTTTATTGTTTGTATAAAAATGGAAAATTGCGCATAAAATATTTATTAATCTCTATCTTGGTTTTGTTAGGCCTTGTATCATTAGTCTCGATAGGGAGAGCTGATTACAACTTTGAATCAGATTCGGGAGTGTTGAATTTTGTTTATATCTATACTTTATCTCCTTTAACTGCTTTTGACTCTCTAATTAATAATGAGATAACGATATCTGAAGGCACTATAGGGAGTTCAACGTTTACTTTTTTGTACAAAATATTAGCTATATTTGGCATTCCACTTAAGTTTAGCGATTTAGGTACATGGGTGTACGTACCTTTGCCTACAAATGTTTTTACAACATTAAGAGGTTTTTATATGGATTTTGGTTGCTGGGGTGTTACTTTAATTAGTGCTTTTTTAGGAAGTATTTGGGGGGTTCTATATAAATTCCAAGAAAAAAATTACGGGATATTTGTTATGTTTTATGCAAGTATGGTGTTTTCTCTTTTTATTCAATTTTTTGGAGATTATTTTTTTTATACGATGTCTGTAACAATTCAATATCTTTTTTTCTCTTTTCTTCTACAGTCAAAATTTAAGGTTAAGAAGAAACTTCATCAAAATAAAAAATGAAATATGTTTAAGGACGTTTTAGTAATATCTGCCGTGAATTTGGTTGAGGGTGGGACATTGACTATATTAAATAACTGCCTTTCATTTTTGAATTCAAATTCATTCATTTGCAATAATTATCGTGTGATTGCATTGGTCCATAACAAAAATACATTTCATTTTGAAAACATAGAATTTAGGGAATTTCCTTTAGCAAAAAGGAATTGGTTTTTCAGAATGTATTATGAATATATAGGTTTTAATAAAGTATCCAAGTCTTTAAAACCTAAATTATGGTTGTCACTTCATGATATGTCTCCTATAGTAACGGCAGAACGTAAAGCTGTTTATTGTCATAATTCGACTCCGTTTTATCATGTGAAATTGAATCAAATCCGATATTCCTATAAGTTATATTTATTCTCTGTTTTCTATAAATACATATATCGTATAAATATAAAATCAAATACTTACGTTATAGTTCAACAGCAATGGTTACGTAATGCCTTTGCTGAAATGTATAAACTGGATAAGCATAAAATTATAGTATCATATCCTTGTGAGCTACCGCAAGAAAAAAAGCTTACGATGCATTTCCCTTCATTGTCGCCTTTGTTCTTTTTCCCATCTTTATCAAGACCTTTTAAAAATTTTGAAATTATATGCAAAGCAGCAGATTTGCTGATTCAAAGAGGAATTACGAATTTCAAAGTCGTTCTGACTATTAATGGTAGTGAAGATTTATACTCAAAAGAAATAGTGGGTAGATATAGGAGGAATCAGAATATCGACTTTTGTGGTCGGCTGTCATACAGTGATGTTTGTGAAACATATCTAAAATCTACCTGCTTAATATTTCCTTCGAAACTGGAAACATGGGGACTCCCGGTTTCTGAATTTATTCAATATAGAAAACCTATGATTTTATCAGATTTGCCATATGCTCATGAAGCTGCTTCAAATGCAGAAAAAGTAGCTTTCTTTGATAGTGACAATGCACTACAATTATCATACTTAATGGAGGATGTGATAAATAATGATTTATCTCGGTTTGGTAAGGTATGTTCACAGCAATTGAATGCTCCTTATACAAAATCATGGAAGGAGTTGTTTGATTTATTGTTAAATTAATTTGTTGCATATAAATATGTATGATATAACAGCTACTATCGTCTTGTATTGTAATAGCAAAGTATTATTATCTAAAGCTATCAATAGTTTCCTAAATACTCATCTGAGTGTGAAATTATATCTTGTAGACAACTCCCCTTCAGATGAGCTTAAGTGTATGTGTACGAGCGAAAATATTGAATATTTTTTTATGAATTCTAATAATGGATTTGGAGCTGGGCACAATTTTATTATGAGGCAGCCTGAAAAAATGGGTAAATATCATCTGGTATTAAATCCTGATGTTTATTTTGATGCAGGCACTTTAGAAAGCTTGTTCGATTATATGGAGGCTCGTGTTGATGTTGGCAATGTGATGCCACGTATAATTTATCCGAATGGGGAGTTGCAATATTTGTGCAAACTTCTTCCTACTCCTATGGATTGGATAGGTCGGATGTTTATTCCATTTAAAGGGATAAAAAAGAAAATAAATAACTCTTTTGAGATGCGTTTTGCAGATTATAATAAGGAAATGAATGTTCCATATTTATCCGGTTGCTTTATGTTCCTTCGAAAATCTGTAATTGAAGAGGTAGGAGTATTTGATGAGGGGATATTTATGTATGGAGAGGATACAGATTTGAATCGTCGTATTTATCAAAGATGCAGAACAATGTATTATCCTGAAGTAACAATTACTCATGCATTTGAAAAAGGCTCACATAAAAGTTTTCGTCTTTTTTGGATACATGTAAAAGCTGCTTTTTACTATTTAAACAAATGGGGGTGGCTCTTTGATAAAGAGAGACAAAAAATAAATGAAAAGACAAGGTCTATGTACTTTTCTAAAGAGTTATGTAATGATAGTATTATATTATCAAAGAAATAAAGAGTTCGTGTTAGGTCAGTTAAGTTGTTTTTTATGAAACTATTATTTACAGGAGCATCAGGCTTTTTAGGTAGTATCGTGTGTCCTCTTTTGCGAGAAAATTATAATGTTGCCACTATTGGTTTATTACGCCAAGATGATTATATTGTTGATATAGCAAAAAAAGTACCCATATTACATGAACGATATGATGTTGTACTACATGCTGCTGGTAAGGCTCATTCTGTGCCTAAGACTGAAGAGGAGAGGCAAGCTTTTTTTGATGTAAATCTTCAAGGAACCCAAAACCTTTGTGCTGCATTGGAAAAAGTAGGTGTACCAAGAGCTTTTATATTTGTTTCTACTGTTGCTGTATACGGCTGTGATTATGGCGAGAATATAACCGAGAAACATCCTCTGCGTGGGAATAGCCCTTATGCCATGAGCAAGCTTTTGGCAGAAGAATATCTTCAGAAATGGTGCTATGAGCATAATGTCGTTTTAGGAATAATTCGTCCTTCATTAATCGCAGGACCCAATCCTCCGGGAAATTTAGGAGCAATGATTAATGGTATTCGTTATGGACGATATTTCGGTATAGCAGGAAGTCAAGCCCGAAAGAGTGTATTGATGGTGCAGGATATTGCTAAACTGATTCCTTTGTTAGTCGAGAAAGGAGGGATATATAATGTCTGCGACAGTTATCAACCTACTTTCAGAGAACTCGAAACGGTTATTTGTAATCAGTTGGATAAATCTTTGCCATTATCAATACCATACTGGATAGCAAAATGCATGGCTTTAGTCGGTGATTGCTTAGGAAAGAAGGCTCCTATTAATTCATTAAAGCTAAAGAAGATAACAAGGTCTTTAACGTTCAGTAATGAGAAGGCAATGCGTGAGTTAGGTTGGAAGCCTACAAATGTTTTGGAAAACTTTAAGGTAGAATGAGTATATATTTCTGGATAATATTAGCTGTAATTGGTATAGCCTCCTTCTTGTTTATTTGTATTCAGTTTTGGTTTTATTGGATAAACAATAGTGAATAAAATGTATTACTTGATAGTCTTGGTTCTGCTGTTTTTGGCAGAACTTTTTTATTTTAGGGTGGCTGATAAGTGCAATATCATCGACAAGCCCAATGAGCGCAGTTCCCATACGAAAGTGACTTTACGCGGTGGTGGGATTATTTTCTATTTCGGGGCGTTTGCCTATTTCCTGACGAGTGACTTTGAATATCCCTGGTTCCTGCTTGCCTTGACACTGGTGACGTTCATCAGCTTCGTGGACGATATAAAATCCACCGGACAGATGACAAGGCTGCTTTTTCATTTCTCTGCTATGGCTATGATGTTTTATCAGTGGGGACTGTTCTCCTTGTCCTGGTGGTGGATAGTCATAGCCTTGATAGTCTGTACGGGCATCATCAATGCCTACAACTTTATGGATGGCATTAACGGCATAACCGGCGGTTATTCTCTGGTTATTCTTGCTGCGTTGGCTTATGTCAATAAGGAGGTGGTTACTTTTGTGGAAGCGGATTTCATCTATACCGTTATCTGTTCCGTTCTAGTTTTCTGTTTCTTCAATTTCCGCAAGCGTGCCAAATGCTTTGCCGGTGATGTGGGTTCGGTGAGCATTGCCTTTATCCTTCTTTTCCTGATAGGCAGGCTCATCATTGAAACGGAAGATTTCAGTTGGATAGTCCTTTTATCCGTTTATGGTGTGGATAGTGTACTGACTATCATTCACCGCCTGATGCTTCATGAGAATATCGGGCTACCGCATCGCAAACATCTGTATCAGATTATGGCGAATGAGCTGAAGATTCCTCATGTAATGGTTTCTTCTATTTACATGGCAGTACAGGCAATCATCATCATAGGATATATAATGTGTTTGGATTCAGGCTACTGGTATCTGCTATGTACCATCCTCTTGTTAAGTCTTATTTATGTCTGTTTCATGAAGAGGTATTTTGGATTACATCAATCAATTTGAAATAAGCTTTCCTTTTCTTGATTAAGTTGGCTTGCTTAATCTGATAGCTTGTAAATCAATACTTTATAAACTTATCTCAGAAAACAGCTTCAGCGAGGCTGTTTTCTTTGTTTGCAGGCAAATATATCCTCACCTTTGCATTGTTGATCAACAAAACGAGATTAAAAACCATGTTGAATTAAAAATGTAAAAAGGAGAAAGAAAGTATGCCTTTATTTTATTATGCAAGACAGTCGTCTCTGGCGACGAAAGAGGGTGCCAAACTTTGGCATCTGAGTTTGAAGAAAGTGGGAAGAGCCGTGGATGCACAACAGCTGGCTGAGGTGATTGCCGAGAAGTCTTCATTGACTCCGGGTGATGTACATAATGTAATCCGTAACCTAATGACGGTAATGAGGAGTCAGTTGCTGAACAGCCGTACGGTGCGTCTGGATGGTTTGGGCACATTCACCATGAAGGCCCGTACGCGAGGTAAGGGAGTGGTCAAATCTGAAGACGTGAATCCCAATCAGGTGACCGCTTTGCGCTGCCAGTTTACTCCGGAATACACGCGCCCGGCTGCTATCGGCACTACGCGTGCCCTGCTCCAAGGGGTGGAGTTTGAGAAATGGACGGGAGTGGTTACGGACGGTACGGATGATGCCGGTGATGGTGGTAATTCCGGTGGCGGTTCCGACGGTGACCAGGGAGAGAACCCGTTAGGATAGGATGTATTTACTAATTTTGAAAGATTGAGACTATGAAAAAGAACGTTTGGGACAAAATTTTGAAGGTAGTGATAGCTGTTGCTTCCGCCATATTGGGAGCTTTAGGCGCCAATGCAATGAATGTATAAATTGTAGATTTATATAGAATATTAGGAGAAAGGCGGTGAAGGAAAAGCACTTCATCGCCTTTTTGTTATTTTCTTCATTTATAATTCCCTGCCAACCAAAAAATCTTATTACCTTTGCAGGTCACTTTTGGAAACAATAAAAATATAATGATATGAATATCTCTTATAATTGGTTGAAAGAGTATGTCGATTTCGATTTGACACCGGATGAAGTTGCTGCGGCACTGACCTCCATCGGACTGGAAACGGGAAGTGTGGAAGAGGTGCAAACCATTAAAGGCGGACTGGAAGGACTGGTCATCGGCGAAGTGCTGACATGCGAAGCTCATCCTAACTCAGACCATATGCACGTCACTACGGTGAACCTGGGACAAGGTGAACCCGTGCAGATTGTATGCGGCGCTCCGAATGTAGCTGCCGGACAGAAAGTGGTAGTAGCCACGTTGGGTACAAAACTGTATGACGGTGACGAATGCTTTACCATCAAGAAATCAAAACTTCGTGGCGTGGAATCTGTCGGCATGATTTGTGCTGAGGATGAAATCGGTATCGGTACAGACCATGCAGGCATCATCGTACTGCCGGAAACAGCTGTTCCGGGTACGCTTGCCAAGGATTATTATAACATCAAGAGCGATTACGTGCTGGAAGTGGACATTACTCCCAACCGCGCCGATGCTTGCTCACATTATGGGGTGGCACGCGACTTGTATGCCTACTTGATACAGAACGGTAAGCCGGCTACTTTGAAGAAACCTACGGTAGACGCTTTTGCGGTAGAAAATCACGACTTGAATATTAAAGTAACTGTAGAGAACAGCGAAGCATGTCCCCGATATGCCGGCGTTACGGTGAAAGGGGTTACAGTAAAAGAAAGCCCCGAATGGTTGCAGAACAAGTTGCGTATTATCGGCCTGCGTCCTATCAATAATGTGGTGGATATTACCAACTATATCGTCCATGCTTTCGGCCAGCCGCTGCACTGCTTCGATGCGGATAAGATTAAAGGCAGCGAGGTGATTGTAAAGACAATGCCGGAAGGTACACCGTTTGTAACTCTTGACGGTGTGGAACGCAAATTGAACGAACGCGACCTGATGATTTGCAACAAGGAAGAGGCGATGTGTATTGCCGGTGTGTTCGGCGGTCTGGATTCCGGTTCTACGGAAAGCACCAAGGATGTGTTCCTTGAAAGTGCCTACTTCCATCCCACATGGGTACGCAAGACAGCCCGTCGTCATGGATTGAACACAGATGCTTCTTTCCGTTTTGAAAGGGGTATTGACCCGAATGCCACTATTTACTGCTTGAAGCTGGCTGCTTTGATGGTAAAGGAACTTGCCGGAGGTACCATTTCTTCTGAAATAAAAGATGTGTGCGCCGCTCCTGCCAAGGATTTCCGTGTGGAACTTGCCTATGAGAAAGTGAACTCACTGATTGGTAAAGTTATTCCGGTGGATACCATCAAGAGCATCGTGACAAGTCTGGAAATGAAGATTGTAGACGAGACAGCCGAAGGGCTTACCCTGGATGTTCCTCCTTACCGTGTGGACGTGCAGCGCGATTGCGATGTAATAGAGGATATCCTGCGTATCTACGGATATAATAATGTGGAGATTCCGACTACCTTGAAGTCTTGTCTGACTACCAAGGGTGAATATGATAAATCCAACAAACTGCAAAACCTGGTTGCCGAGCAGCTGGTGGGCTGTGGTTTCAATGAGATTCTGAACAACTCGTTGACGCGTGCCGCTTACTATGACAATCTGGAGTCTTATCCATCAAAGAATCTGGTAATGTTGCTGAATCCGTTGAGTGCAGACTTGAATGCCATGCGTCAGACACTGCTTTTCGGTGGATTGGAAAGCATCTCGCACAACGCCAACCGTAAGAATGCAGACCTGAAATTCTTTGAATTCGGTAATTGTTATCACTTCAACGAGGAAAAGAAGAATCCGGAGAAAGTGCTTGCCGCTTATTCCGAAGACTATCATCTTGGTTTGTGGGTGACTGGCAAGAGGGTGGCCAACTCATGGGCTCATCCGGACGAGAACAGCTCGGTATATGAGCTGAAGGCATACGTTGAGAATGTCTTTGCCAGATTGGGGCTGCACATGCATGATTTGGTTGTCGGCAATCTGACTGATGACATCTATGCTGCCGGTTTATCTGTACAGACAAGGGGTGGAAAGCGGTTGGCTACTTTCGGTATTGTAACAAAGAAGCTGCTGAAGGCATTCGATATTGACAACGAGGTTTACTATGCCGATTTCAACTGGAAAGAATTGTTGAAGGCCATCCGCAATGTGAAGGTGAGCTATACGGAAATCTCCAAGTTCCCTGCCGTGAAACGCGACTTGGCGTTACTGCTTGACAAGAAAGTGCAGTTTGCGGAAATTGAGAAGATTGCCTACGAGACGGAGAAAAAGCTGCTGAAGGAGGTTTCTCTCTTCGACGTTTATGAGGGTAAGAATCTGGAAGCCGGTAAGAAGAGTTACGCGGTGAGCTTCTTGCTGCAGGATGAGAATGCCACGTTGAACGATAAGCAGATTGACAAGATTATGTCCAAACTAGTGAAGAACCTGGAGGACAAATTGAATGCCAAGCTGCGTTGATTCATTATTCAGAATTTATAATTCATAATTTAAAATACAGTTCCAATGGGAAGAGCGTTTGAATATAGAAAAGCTGCCAAATTGAAAAGATGGGGTCACATGGCAAAGACCTTTACAAGACTGGGTAAACAAATTGCTATTGCGGTGAAGGCCGGTGGTCCGGAGCCGGAAAACAACCCGACACTGCGTTCGGTAATCGCTACTTGTAAGCGTGAAAACATGCCGAAGGATAATATTGAACGTGCTATCAAGAATGCGATGGGTAAGGACCAGAGCGACTATAAGGGGATGACTTATGAAGGATACGGTCCTCACGGTGTAGCTGTTTTTGTGGATACGCTGACTGATAATACTACCCGTACAGTAGCCGATGTGCGTTCCGTGTTCAACAAGTTCGGCGGTAACTTGGGAACAATGGGTTCACTGGCTTTCTTGTTTGACCACAAGTGCGTGTTCACTTTCAAGAAGAAAGACGGTATCGATATGGAGGAGCTCATTCTTGACTTGATAGACTATGACGTAGAGGAAGACTACGAAGAGGATGAAGAAGAAGGTACTATCACTATTTATGGTGACCCGAAAAGCTATGCAGCTATCCAGAAACATTTGGAAGAGTGCGGTTTTGAAGATGTCGGCGGTGAGTTTACCTATATCCCGAACGATATGAAGGATGTGACTCCCGAGCAACGCGAAACCATCGACAAGATGATAGAGCGTCTCGAAGAGTTTGATGATGTACAGACGGTTTATACTAACATGAAACCGGAAGAAGGCGGAGAATAATGACATATACATACAAGACGCAAGGTACGTGTAGCAGTAACATCGAACTGGATGTGGAAGATGGTATTGTGAAAGAAGTGGCATTTTGGGGTGGATGTAATGGAAACCTGCAAGGACTTTCACGTTTGGTGAAAGGCATGCCGGTAGATGCGGTGATTGCTCGTTTGGAAGGAATTCGCTGCGGAAGACGTTCCACTTCCTGCCCCGACCAATTGTGCAAGGCATTGCACGAGATGGGGTATTGAGCCTCCTGCCTGAAAGAATGGATGAGAGCCCCTGACATTGAAAGATGCCAGGGGCTTTTTTTGAACCTAACATGGAGGTATTTGTTATTATTTGAGTATTTTTACGCTCTTAATTGAACAGACACAATGAAGAATATTTTTAAAGACTTGAAACGGAGAGACCACAAACGCTATCTGGGCGGTCTGGACGTTTTTAAATATATAGGTCCCGGACTGCTGGTGACTGTGGGCTTTATTGACCCGGGGAACTGGGCATCTAATTTTGCGGCAGGGTCTGAATTTGGCTATTCATTGCTGTGGGTCGTGACTTTATCCACTATCATGCTGATTGTATTGCAGCATAATGTGGCGCATCTTGGCATTGTAACCGGCTTGTGCTTGTCCGAAGCCGCTACCAAATATACTCCTTCCTGGGTGTCGCGTCCCATATTGGGTACAGCAGTGCTGGCTTCCATCTCGACTTCGCTGGCAGAGATATTGGGAGGTGCCATCGCTTTGCAGATGCTGTTTGACATTCCCATCATATGGGGCTCTATCTTGACTACCGTATTTGTAGTCGTCATGCTTTTCACTAATTCCTACAAGAAGATAGAACGTTCCATCATTGCTTTTGTTTCGGTCATCGGGCTCTCCTTTATCTATGAGCTGTTTCTGGTGAAGATAGATTGGCCGCTGGCTGCACAAGGGTGGGTGACACCTTCGTTTCCGCATGGGAGTATGCTGATTATCATGAGTGTACTCGGTGCGGTGGTGATGCCGCATAATCTGTTTCTGCATTCGGAAGTGATACAGAGCCATGAATATAATAAGAAAGATGATGCGTCCATCCGTAAGGTGTTGAAATATGAATTGTTCGACACGCTGTTCTCTATGATTGTGGGATGGGCCATCAACAGTGCCATGATACTGCTGGCAGCGGCAACTTTCTTTAAAAGCGGTATTCAGGTGGAAGAGTTGCAGCAGGCCAAATCCTTGCTGGAGCCGTTGCTGGGGAGCAGTGCTGCCGTGGTTTTTGCATTGGCATTACTGATGGCGGGTATATCTTCTACGATAACCAGCGGTATGGCGGCAGGTTCTATCTTTGCCGGTATTTTCGGAGAATCCTATCATATCAAAGATAGTCACTCGCAGGTGGGTGTGATTCTGTCACTGGGCATTGCACTGCTGCTGATTTTCTTTATCGGAGACCCGTTCAAAGGACTGCTGATTTCACAGATGATACTGAGCATCCAGCTGCCGTTCACGGTTTTCCTGCAAGTAGGATTGACTTCTTCGCGCAAAGTGATGGGGCAGTATGTAAACAGCAAATGGAGTACATTTGTACTTTATGCCATTGCTGCGGTGGTCACTGTGCTGAATATCATGCTGCTGGTATCCGAGTTGACATCTTGAATAATTCATTTTAAGAAATCAAATAAGTAGTATGAAGATTATTACATATAACGTAAATGGGCTGAGGGCTGCCGTGACAAAAGGTTTTCCCGAGTGGCTGGCACAAGAGCAGCCGGATGTGCTTTGTTTGCAGGAAACAAAGCTGCAACCGGAACAGTATCCGGCAGAGGCGCTGGATGCTTTGGGGTATAAGCATTACCTATATTCTGCACAGAAGAAGGGGTATAGCGGAGTCGCTATTCTGAGCAAGCAAGAACCGGACCATGTGGAATATGGTATGGGTATTGAAGAATACGATAACGAAGGGCGCTTTATCCGTGCCGACTTCGGCGATGTGTCCGTTGTGAGTGTTTATCATCCTTCCGGTACCAGCGGTGATGAACGCCAGGCCTTTAAGATGGTCTGGTTGGAGAAATTCCAGGAATATGTATTGGAGCTGGAACGTACGCGTCCTAAACTCATTCTTTGCGGCGATTATAATATCTGCCATGAGGCAATAGACATTCACGACCCTATCAGGAATGCCACCAACAGTGGCTTCCTGCCTGAAGAGCGGGAGTGGATGACGCGCTTTCTCAATGCGGGATTCATAGATTCCTTCCGTTGGCTTCATCCCGACAAGCAGGAATATACGTGGTGGAGCTATCGCTTTAATTCACGTGCCAAGAACAAAGGGTGGCGCATTGATTATTGCATGGTGAGTGAACCGGTGCGTCCGATGTTGAAGGAGGCGAGAATATTGGGTGACGTTGTTCATTCGGACCATTGTCCGATGTTGTTGGAAATTACAGAATAATGATGATGGAAACAAAAGACAGAATCGAAAAAGCTGTGGAGCTTTTCAAGAGTGGCTATAACTGTTCGCAATCGGTAGTGGGAGCTTTTGCAGATATGTATGGTTTTACAGAAGAGCAGGCTTTCCGGATGTCCGCCTCTTTTGGTGGTGGCATAGGTCGTATGAGGCAGACATGCGGTGCTGCATGCGGCATGTTCCTATTGGCCGGATTGGAAAAAGGAGCTGTGGAAGGCAAGGACCGTGAAGGTAAGGCGGCAAACTATGCGTTGGTGCAGGAGCTGGCTGCTGAATTCAAGAAACGAAATGGCTCTTTGATATGTGCTGAATTGTTGGGGTTGAGAAAACCGGAAGGTTCGTCCGTTCCGGAAGCCCGTACCGAGCAGTATTATGCTAAACGCCCGTGTGCCAGGATGGTAGAGGTAGCTGCCCAAATTTGGACCGAATACCTGGAAAAAACGTCCTCAAAGTAAGAAAAAAGAACTTTTTTACCCCTTAGTAAGAAAAAAAGTGCCTAATAACGTGTTGTATAACATAAATATACCTATCTTTGCAGCGATATAAAAACACCGACATCTCTATCTTTGGAGATGAGGATAACGTTTAACTAAAAGCAAATAGAAATGTTAAAAGAAAAAGCTGGTAATGTTGCAGGACAGATTTGGACTGCACTGAATGGCACAGATGGCTTGACTCACAAGCAAATCAAGAAAGCAACTAAACTGATCGACAAGGACTTCTTCCTGGGATTGGGCTGGTTGTTAAGAGAAGACAAGGTCTCTACTTCTGAAGTGGAAGGCGAATTGTTTGTAAAGCTGAACTAAGCGAGGAATTGATTGGAATGTTATAAAAAGATGCGTTGGTACATGAATATGTTATCAACGCATTTTTTTTATTTGCTCTGTTTTCACTATCTTTGCGCACCCAATTAATAGATAGTTATTGACAATGAAGAATATACGAAATTTTTGCATTATTGCCCATATCGACCACGGTAAATCAACTTTGGCAGACCGTCTGCTGGAATTTACCAATACTATACAAGTAACTAACGGACAGATGCTGGATGACATGGACCTTGAGAAGGAAAGAGGTATCACCATCAAGAGCCATGCCATACAAATGGAGTATACCTATAAAGGTGAAAAGTATATTCTGAACTTGATAGACACTCCGGGACACGTGGACTTCTCGTACGAGGTGTCACGTTCCATCGCCGCTTGTGAAGGAGCCTTGCTTATTGTAGATGCTTCGCAAGGAGTGCAGGCGCAGACCATTTCAAACCTCTATATGGCGATTGAGCATGATTTGGAGATTATCCCCGTCATCAACAAATGTGACATGGCAAGCGCCATGCCCGAGGAAGTGGAGGATGAGATCGTCGAACTGTTGGGTTGCAAGCGTGATGAGATTATCCGTGCTTCCGGCAAAACAGGCATGGGAGTGGAAGAGATTCTGGCTGCGGTCATTGAGCGTATCCCTCATCCGGAGGGTGACGAGGAAGCTCCGTTGCAGGCGTTGATTTTCGATTCTGTCTTCAATTCTTTCCGTGGTATCATTGCATATTTCAAGATAGTGAACGGTGTGATTCGTAAAGGGGATAAAGTGAAATTCTTCAATACAGGCAAGGAATATGATGCGGATGAAATCGGAGTGCTCAAAATGGAAATGATGCCACGTCCGGAGTTGCGTACGGGGGATGTGGGCTATATCATCTCGGGTATCAAAACCTCTAAGGAAGTGAAAGTAGGTGATACGATTACGCATATTGCCCGTCCTTGCGAAGAGGCCATCGCCGGTTTTGAGGAGGTGAAGCCGATGGTTTTTGCCGGTGTGTACCCCATCGAGGCAGAAGATTTCGAGGACTTGCGTTCTTCTTTGGAGAAGTTGCAGTTGAATGATGCTTCGCTGACTTTCCAGCCTGAGTCTTCATTAGCTTTGGGCTTTGGTTTCCGTTGCGGTTTCCTTGGGCTGCTCCATATGGAGATTGTGCAGGAACGCCTTGACCGCGAATTTGACATGAACGTTATCACCACCGTGCCCAACGTTTCCTACAATATCTATGACAAGCAGGGAAATATGACCGAAGTGCATAACCCCGGCAGCATGCCCGACCCTACTATGATAGACCGTATTGAGGAGCCCTATATCCGTGCCTCGGTGATTACCACCACTGATTACATCGGCCCTATCATGACTCTTTGTCTGGGCAAGCGTGGCGAGCTGGTGAAGCAGGAATATATTTCAGGTAACCGCGTAGAAATATACTATGACATGCCTCTTGGCGAAATAGTTATCGATTTCTATGATAAATTGAAGAGTATCTCTAAGGGATATGCCTCTTTTGACTATCATCCCAACGGTTTTCGTCCTTCCAAACTGGTGAAGCTGGATATTTTGCTGAACGGTGAGCCGGTGGATGCTCTTTCTACCTTGACACACTTTGACAATGCCTACGAATTGGGACGCCGGATGTGCGAGAAGTTGAAAGACCTGATTCCGAGACAGCAGTTCGATATCGCTATTCAGGCTGCTATCGGTGCCAAGATTATTTCCCGGGAAACGATTAAGGCTGTGCGTAAGGACGTAACGGCCAAATGTTATGGAGGTGACGTGAGCCGTAAACGAAAATTGCTTGAGAAACAGAAGAGAGGTAAGAAGCGTATGAAACAGATTGGTAATGTGGAAGTACCTCAGAAAGCGTTCCTGGCAGTCTTGAAGCTGGATTGATGTCAAAAGGATGAAATCTTAAATCAAATATACTTCTTTATGATTATTTTACGTACTGTGAAAAACTTCTCGTCGCTGAATATAGCGGCGAGCATCTTGCTGTTTTTGATGGCTATTTTGGCGGCCGTTATTGCTAATTCACCAATGGCTCCGTTGTATCAGGGCTTTCTTTTGCAGGAACTGCATCTGCGCATCGGAGACTTCAACTTGTTCTCCCATGGCGGTCATCCATTGAAAATGATTGAGTTTATAAACGACTGCCTGATGACTGTTTTCTTTCTGGCCGTGGGGTTGGAGATAAAGCGGGAACTGCTGGTGGGTGAACTTTCTTCCTTTCGTAAGGCCTCTTTACCCTTTGTAGCGGCATGTGGCGGTATGCTGGTGCCGGTCATTGTCTATTCACTTTTGGTCGTTCAGGGTACTCCGGAAACGCGCGGTATGGCTATACCGATGGCTACGGATATTGCTTTTTCATTGGGTGTACTCAGTCTGCTGGGTAAACGGGTGCCTTTGAGCCTGAAAATTTTCCTGACGGCATTTGCAGTGGTCGATGATATTGGCGGCATTCTGGTTATTGCCATTTTCTATAGTTCCGAAGTGGCATACGGATATCTTATTGTAGCTGCTGTCCTTTATTTCTTCCTTTACTATATGGGGAAATTCGGTATGACACAGAAGATATTCTTCCTGCTTATCGGGGTAATTATTTGGTATTTGTTCCTTCAGTCGGGCATTCACAGCACTATTTCCGGAGTGATACTGGCCTTTGTAATACCGGCCCGTCCCCGTTTGGATGCCGGGAAATACATTAAACGCATCCGCGACATTATCGGTGATTTTCCGGTTACCAAATCAGATAATATTATATTGACCAATGAGCAGATTGCCACTCTAAAACAAGTGGAGCGCGCTTCTGATCATGTAATTAGTCCTTTGCAATCCCTGGAAGACAATTTGCATGGTGCGGTAAACTTTGTGATACTGCCGCTCTTTGCCTTTGCCAATGCCGGTGTGGTGTTCAGTGGAGGCGGTGGCGTTGTTGGAGCTGTTAGTATAGCGGTGGCTGCAGGATTGCTTCTTGGCAAGTTTATCGGTATTTTTCTGTTTACCTGGCTGGCGGTCAAGAGTGGTTTGTCCTCAATGCCTCCGGGAATGAATTGGAGAAGTGTTGCCGGAGTATCCTTGTTGGGGGGTATTGGCTTTACGGTATCTTTATTTATTGCCAACCTTTCTTTTGCAGGAGAATATCCGGATCTGCTGAACCAGGCGAAGTTTGGTGTATTGCTGGGAACGATTGTTGCCGGTATGTTGGGATATATGGTACTGAATGCGGTGTTGCCGAAGGTTAAGAACAAATAGATCTCCACTTTGGAATACTGGACGAAGAATCGGTTCTTTAGGGATATTCGGTAAATCCTCTGAAAGATAAGTTGGGATGTGTCAATGATTTAAGAAAACGTATTCTTTGTTACAGAAACAGAAGAAATAGTCCATTATTCTTAAAAAACATTCGTATCTTTGCTGGTACAAGTCGAAAGGACCTTCCGGATATGAAGCAAACAACGGTAGTTACCGTATATATATTGACGCTTTCCCTCTGCCTCGTGTGGTGTGCCTGCCCCGCCCATGCGGAGACGCGGCACATCGCACTGATACACTCTTTCGAGCCGGGCTATCCGCCTGCCACGAAAGCTCTGGAACTGCTGCAGAAAGAGTTCCGCCGTCTCGGCTTGGACTGCGATGTACGCGAATACTACCTGGACTGCGACCGCTACATGGAGGAGGTGGAGAACTTCCGCATGGCCGGCTTCGTGGACGACCTCTCCGCTTGGGGAGCCGAGCTAATAGCCGTGCTCGACGACCAGGCTGCCTATGCGCTGATGGCATGCGGGCATCCGCTGGCGCACGAAATACCCGTCGTGTTTAGCGGTGTGAACTATCCCAACATCTCCCTGCTCCTGCAATATCCCAACATCACGGGCTATGCCGACACGCCCGATTACCTGCGCACCATCCGCATGATAGAGAGTATCATGGGCAAGGCACGCATCTGTCTGATGAACGGCCAGACTTTTCTGGACCGCAAGATATGGCACGCGCTGAACGAACAGTGCGAAGGGCAGGGGCCCGACATCGTGACCTCCGCCCAAGGCTTTTACTTTGCTGGTTCCTCCTATCACTGCGTGCGCGAGGGGGAGACTATCAGCCCCATACTGAAACGGCAGAACATAGACATGCTGCTGGACACCACGAAGATTGTGCGCATGACGAGCGACTCCATAGCGATACGCCATCTGATGTGGCTGGGACGCGGCGACAACACGTTGCTGCTCTATACCAAGCGGGACTATACCACCAAGCGCGTGGGCATGCTCTTTGACAATCCCACGTTTCAGACCATCAACGAGGGCTTCGGCTTTGCCGACTACTTGCTGGGAGGATATTTCACCCCGCTGGAGAGCCAGATAAGATACATGGCGACCGGTATCAAGGAACGCCTCGAAGGGCGGATGCCCCGGCAGCAGGTGACGGAATGCGCTAAGCAGTACGTGCTGAACTGGCATGTGCTGCAGAAGTATGGCATCCCGCTCGAGAGCATTCCGGTGGAGTACACCGTGATGTACATCCCTTTCTCGGAGCGCTATCGTTACCATATACTCGTAGGCTCCATTCTGGGCGCTGTCTTCGTGCTGACGGTGATAGTCTTGCTCTCTTTCAGCCTACTGCACGAACGCAGGCGCAAGCGTGAGGCACTGCGAAACCTCCTCTACGAGCATGAGACCCTCTGCCTGGCCATCGAAGGAAATTCTACCTACGCCTGGCGACTGGAGGGAGATTCCGTGTCCTGCGACTCGCAGTTCTGCGAGCTTATTCACCACCGCTCCGGTCGTCTTCTGCTCAATGAAATCACTCCCTACATCCATCCCGGCGACTTACCCGTTTTCCGCAAGAACATAGCGTCAAGGCACGAACGTACGCACCACAAGGGACAGTACCGCTGTAACTTCACCGGCGAGTTCCAGTGGTGGGAGTTCAGCTACAATACCATCCACACCCCCGGACACGCACCCATCATAGCCGGACTGCTGCAGAACATCCAGGAACTGAAAGACCACGAGCAGGAGCTGATAGAATCCCGCGAGCTTGCGGAGCAAGCCGAACTGAAACAGTCGTTCCTCAATAACATGAGTCACGAAATACGCACTCCGCTCAATGCCATTGTCGGCTTCTCGGACATGCTGGCTAACGAGCCGGAGTTCTCCGACGAAGAGCGGCAGGAGTTTGTGGACATTATCAACACCAATACCAAACTGCTGCTGAAACTGGTGGGCGATGTGCTGGAACTGTCGCGCATCGAGTCGGGTAACCTCTCGTTCATCTTTCAGCGGGAGAGTGTGCGCCAGCTGCTCGATGACGTCTATCAGACGCATAGCCTGCTTATCCAGCCGCCGTTGCAGTTCCTCAAGGATTTCCCTCCCGAAGATGTGCAGGTGAATGTAGATCCCATGCGACTGACACAGGTACTCACCAACTTCCTGAACAATGCCAACAAGTTTACGAAAGAAGGCAGCATCCAGCTGGGGTATTGTTGTCCGTCCGGCATGAGCGAGGTACATCTTTATGTGGAAGATACCGGCATAGGCATTCCGCACAGCGAGCAGAAGATGATTTTCGAGCGTTTCTACAAGCGCAGCGAGTTTTCCCAAGGCGTCGGGCTAGGCTTGTCCATCTGTGTGCTCATTGTCGAAAAGATGGGAGGACGCATCGAACTCCACTCCGAGGAAGGTCGTGGAAGCCGTTTCACGGTGGTGCTGCCTTGTATTGAATAAATCCTTAAAAAAATGTAATCATATTGTAATGTTCTTATATATAATTTTGCGTATCTTTGCCAGTGTTTTAAGAAATATAACGTTTTAGGAACTAATTTAAAAGACATTATGTTAAAGAGAGTAAGAATTGCACTGACAGCGTTACTGCTACTGGCTGCCGTAGGTGTAAATGCGCAGGTCACCACCGCCTCTATGGCAGGTAAGGTGACGGATGCAAGTAATGAGCCCATTATCGGCGCCACTGTACAGGCTGTTCATCAGCCTTCCGGTTCGCGCTACGGAACCGTGACCAACGTCGATGGACGCTATTCTATCCAGGGTATGCGCACTGGTGGTCCCTACCGGGTGGAGATTTCCTATATCGGCTATCAGACGGTTATTTATAAGGACATCACCCTTCAGCTGGGTGAGGTATACAACCTGAACGTAGAGATGAGTGAATCTTCCGAGTTGCTGAACGAAGTGATTGTGACGGCTGCCAAGACCAAGTTCACTGCTGAAAAGACGGGTGCCACTACCAACATCTCTTCTGCACAGATAACGCAGCTTCCCACCGTGAACCGCAGCATCAGTGACATTGCCCGCCTTTCTCCCTATGCCAACGGCATGAGTTTTGCCGGCGGTGACGGACGTTCCACGAACTTCACTATCGACGGTGCCAACTTCAACAATAACTTCGGACTTAGTTCCAACCTCCCCGGCGGCGGCAACCCCATCTCCATGGATGCCATCGAAGAGGTGCAGGTAGTGGTGGCTCCCTTCGACGTGCGCCAGACGAACTTCATAGGCGGCGGCATCAACGCCATTACCAAGAGTGGTACGAACACGTTCAGAGGTACTGCCTATACCTATTACCGCAACCAGGACATGCGCGGTAACCGCATCAACGGCGAGGACCTGGGAGCACGTTCCGACGAGTCCAAGACTACCTACGGCTTCACGCTGGGCGGTCCTATCATCAAGAACAAACTGTTCTTCTTCGTAAACTACGAAAAGGAGAAGACTCCGGGAGAGGTTATAAAGTATCGCGCGCGTGAGGACGGTGAAGAGGCAAAAGGTATGGTGTCCCGTACGCTGAAGTCGGATATGGAGAAGGTGTACAACCATCTGAAGGACAAGTACGGCTACGACGCAGGCTCTTACACAAGTTTTCCTGCTGACGAGGAGAACACCAAGATTCTGGCCCGCATCGACTGGAACATCACGGACCGCCATCGCTTGAGCCTCCGCTACAACAATACGAAGAATACGGCTTGGAATGCCCCGAACGGTAACTCTTCCGATACGGGATATCGCTTGAACAATACTTATCGCGTAGGTACGCAGTCTATGGCGTTTGCCAACAGCATGTATTCCATGGACAACAAGGTGCAGTCTTGGGCGACAGATTTGAACAGCCGCTTCACCGATAAGATTTCCAATCAGTTGCTGTTCACCTACACCAATATAGAGGACATGCGCGGCACCAATTCTTCTCCTTTCCCCTTCATCGACATCATGGCAGGCAAGGACGAGAATGGAAACCAGATTCTGGAACCGTACATGAGCGCCGGTTACGAGTTGTTCACCTACAACAACGGTGTGAAGAACAAGATTACGAACATTACCGATAACTTCACCTTCTTCACCGGTAACCACAAGCTGACGGCAGGTCTTAGCTATGAGCACCAGTTTGCCAACAACGCCTATATGCGTAACGGTACGGGATATTACCGCTATAACAGTCTGGAAGATTTCCTGAGTGGCGCAGCTCCCGAATCATTCGCTTTGACTTATGGCTTCAACGGTGTGGCCAACCCCAATGCTCAGGTTACCTTCAACCAGCTTGGTTTCTATGCCCAGGATGAATGGAACCTCGGCAACAGTCTGAAACTGACCTACGGTATCCGTTTCGACAACTTGATGTTCGACAACGACGACCTCCAGAGAAACGATGCCATCTATGAGCTTGACTTCGACGGGCAGCACATCGACACTGGCAAGTGGCCGGATTCCAGATGGCAGATTTCTCCCCGTATAGGTTTCGTTTGGGACGTGTTCAAGGACAAGTCGCTGAAAGTACGTGGAGGTACGGGTGTGTTTACCGGACGTCTGCCGTTGGTTTTCTTCACCAATATGCCGACCAATGCTTCTATGGTACAGAACTCCGTTACCTTTAAGACCCAATATGACAATGGAAAGGTGGTGGGCCATGATTCCCGTCTGGACCAGTTGGCAGGCGGCATGATTACGGACATGAACCAGATAATCGACAAGTTCAACCTCCCCACCACGATTGAGAAACACGTGGCGGGAAGCAAGATTTCCGGTGTGGCTCAGGACTTCAAGATGCCGCAGGTGTGGAAGTCGTCTATCGCGGTGGACTATCAGGTACCCGTATCTTTCCCCTTGACCGTGACGGGAGAGTTCATGTTCACGAAGAATGTGAATGCCGTTACCATCAACAACATCAATATCAAGAACCCCGACGAATGGAAGTACAATAAGCTGACCACCGTCAAGGGCGCTGATGGAAAAGACGTGACAACTACGGAACTGTTGCATACGGGTATGCAACGTTTCAATGGTGCGGATAACCGCATGGTGTACTCTTATTCTCTTTATGACAACCCCGACAAGAATGTGAAATATGCAGGCGACTTCGTGCATTACAATGGCAAGAATGCCGTGGTACTCGACAATACATCCAAAGGCTACGGCTATACGGCAAACATCACGGTGAATGCCCAGCCGGTGGATGACTTGATGCTGATGCTGGCCTATACGCACACGGAGTCCAAAGAAGTTTCCGGTCTTCCGGGCAGCGACCCTATCTCCACTTGGCAGGGATTGAACACGATTGATGGTTCCAATTATGTGGATGCACAACGGTCACAGTATGTGGTTCCCGATAAGGTGATTGCTTCTGTGGGCTACTACATCCCCTTCAGACACAAAGGCCTGCTTCGCGGCACACACCTGAATCTGTTCTATTCCGGCTATTCTTCCGGCGGTTACAGCTTCTGCTACACCAACGACATGAACGGCGATGGTATCAACAACGACTTGATGTACATTCCGAAGGACGATAGTGAAATCAACTTCAAGACAGAGGAAGACCGCGTTGCCTTCTGGAAATTCGTAGAGCAGGATTCGTACTTGAAGAATCACAAAGGACAGTATGCCGAGGCTTATGCTGCCCGCGCTCCGTGGGTGCACCGCTTTGACTTCCGTCTGCTGGAGGATTTCGAATTCAAGATTGGCAAGACCAAGCATTGCTTCCAGTTGAGTTTTGACATCATGAACGTGGGTAACCTCATCAACTCCAAATGGGGTATCTCCAAGACCAATACCGTTTCCAACAGCAACCGAATCCTGAAGTATGAAGGGGTGAAGAGCGCCACTGACCTGACTCCGGTATTCTCCATGTATAAGGTGAACGGTGAATATCCTACCAAGACTTACGACACCTATCAGAACTACAGCGAATGCTGGAAGTTGCAAGTCGGTATCCGTTACGTGTTCAACTAATCGGGTGCAGATAACCTCCGTTGAATGGCAGAATATGATAAGGCAAGGGCTGTTCCGGGATTTCCGGGACAGCCCTTATTATTTTTGGCTTTCTTTACTTTATTGTATTTCAACCTCCATAATCACTGGATTGTGGTCGCTGCACAAATCCAGGTCCGGAGAGTAGTATTCGATACCCTTCAGGCTAGGGGAGTGGAAGATGTAATCAATACGCAACATGCGTTTGGCATAGCGGTAGGTGTACATGTATCCGTTTCCGGCAGTGCGGAATCCGTCTTTGAGGGTTTTCCTCAAATGATGGTAGGTGTAGGAGGAAGGTATTGAGTTGAAGTCGCCGCATAGCAGCACGGGATAGGGGCTGGTCTTGGCGTAGTGGCTGATGACGTAAGTCTGCGTGGCCCGCTTCATGAAGTTTTCGTGCAGGGTGCCTGCGGCATCTTTGGCTGCCTGGACTTCGCGGCGGGTGTCGTCGGTGGCCAGCTCGCGTTCCCACTTCCTGCGCTTCTGGCTGACGCTGGTGGTCTGCAGGTGGTTGTTTATCAGACGTATGGTATCCGTACCCATCGCTACATCGCACATCATGCTACAGTTGGAGCTTTGCTGGTAAGTGATGAAACGGTGGTTCGCCAATGGATAGCGGCTGAATACGGCGATAGGCAGTACGCCCTTGACGGAGTCTTCAGAAGGGATGAGCGCGTGTGACCAATGCGAGAGTACGCGCCGTATGCTGTCTGTGGGGAAGTCGCTGTTGTCTCCGAACTCCTGGAAGCACAGCACATCCACGCCTTCCTGCTGCATGTACCGGGCTATCTCCTTGCAGGAATAACCGGTAATCTCACCTCCGAAGTTGTGTATGTTGTAGGTGGCTATCTTCAGATACTTGCCTGCCGGGGTTTTGTCTTTCGGCAGGTGGAGCTGGAAGACAGACGTCAGATATCCCCAGTTGCAGAAGAATGCCACCAGCGGAACCAGTGCCCAGCGCTTACGGGCCAATGCCCAGCAGAGTGCCGTTATCAGATTGACAATCAGGAGTACGGGCACTGCCAGCCCCAGTAATGGCATGATGACGGAATCGACCGGAGCTACATTTCCTGAGAAGGCTGCCACTATGGTGATGGTGGCCAAGACGAATGTCGCTGCTATCAGACAGATGTAGAACAGACCTTTTACGGCGGACTTTCCCATGTTGTTTGCTTATTTATTCACTACGTTCACCGGCTTGCCGTCTTGGTAGGCCTTGATGTTCTCGAGCATAATCTGCATGAGGCGTTCGCGCGCGGCGGTGCTTGCCCAGGCAATGTGCGGAGTGATGTAGCAGTTGCGGGCGGAGAGCAACGGATTGTCGGCACGGGGAGGTTCTTGCGAGAGTACGTCTACGCCGGCGGCATAGATGGTACCGTTGTTAAGTGCGTCGGCAAGGTCTTGTTCGTTGATGAGCGGGCCGCGTCCGGTATTGATGAGGATGGCGGTGGGCTTCATCAGTCGGAGCCGTTCTGCATTTACCATCTCGCGGGTGGAGTCGGTGAGGGGACAGTGCAGGCTGATGATGTCACATTCGCGGAACAGCTCGTCCAGCTCCATCTTGCGGATTTCGGGAGGAAGCTGGAAGTTGGTCTTGGAGGTGTAGGCACATACCTTCATACCGAAGCCGATGGCGATGCGGGCGGTGGTGAAACCGGTGTGGCCCAGGCCTACGATTCCGAGCTTCTTTTCGCGCAGTTCGATGAGCGGCGTGTCCCAGAAACAGAAGTCCTTGCTTGCTGTCCAGCGGCCCCGGTGCACCTCTTCGGAGTGGTGTTGCACTTGCTGGGTGATGTTTAGGATGTGGGCAAAGACCATTTGGGCTACGGAGTCGGTGCTGTAGGCGGGAATATTGGTGACGATGATTCCGCGTTCTTTGGCGGCAGTGGTGTCTACGATGTTATATCCGGTGGCCAGCACACCGATATACTTCAGTTCGGGCAGTGCCGCCATGTGTTCAGCGGTGAGTACAGTTTTGTTGGTCAGCAGGATTTCTGCACCAGCAGCGCGTTCCAATACTTCCGCAGGGGCGGTGCGGTCGTAGATGGTGCACTCGCCCAAGGCTTGCAATTCGTCCCAGCAGAGGTCGCCGGGGTTGGCGGCATAGCCGTCTAATACTACTATATTCATGGAGTTATGAGTTATGAGTTATTTGTTGTGGGGATTTTCTGTATCCGACTTTTAATCTCTAATTTTTAATTTTTAATTTGAATTGATAGTTTACCATTTCTTTTCCTCTCCCCAGAGTTGCTGCATCCGTTCCTTATGCTTTTGCTCGGCAGGGTTGAGTTGTGGTTCCCAGATGCGGCGGTCTTTCAGTTCGTCGGGCAGGAATTGCTGCTTGACGAAGTTGCCGGGGTAGTCGTGGGCGTACTTATACTTCTCGCCGTAGCCCAACTGCTTCATCAGCTTGGTGGGCGCATTGCGTAGGTGCAGGGGGACGGGGAGGTTGCCCGTTTCGCGTACCAGTTCCAGGGCATTGTTGATGGCCATATAGGCTGAATTGCTCTTAGGACTGGTGGCGAGGTATATGGTGGCTTCTGCCAGGGGGATACGTCCTTCGGGCCATCCCACTTTCATCAGCGTGTCGAAGCAGGCGTTGGCAAGCAGCAGCGCGTTGGGGTTGGCCAGTCCGATGTCTTCGGAGGCGGAGATGACGAGGCGGCGGGCTATGAAGGCAGGGTCCTCACCGCCTTCTACCATGCGTGCCAGCCAGTAGATGGCGCCATCCGGGTCGCTGCCGCGAATGGATTTGATGAAGGCGGAGATGATGTCGTAGTGCATCTCGCCGTCCTTATCGTAGGCAAGAGGGTTCTGTTGCAGGCGTTCGGTCACCATGTCGTCGGTGATGAGGACAGGGTCTGCGGCTTCGGAGTCTACCACCAGCTCGAGGATGTTGAGTAGCTTGCGGGCGTCTCCTCCGCTGAAGCGGAGCATGGCAGTGGTCTCTTTCAGTTCTATCTTCCGTTCCTTCAGCACGGTGTCTGTGGTGATGGCGCGTTGCAGCAGTTCCAGCAGGTCGTCCTTCTCCAGTGACTTCAAGGTATAGAGCTGGCAGCGGGACAGCAGCGGGCGGATGACCTCGAACGAAGGGTTCTCCGTGGTGGCGCCTATCAGCGTCACGGTGCCTTGCTCCACGGCTCCCAGCAGTGAGTCTTGCTGCGATTTGCTGAAGCGGTGTATCTCGTCAATGAAGAGGATGGGACTGGCTTGCGAGAAGAAACGGTTGCTCTTGGCGCGCTCTATCACGTCGCGCACGTCCTTCACGCCGCTGGTCACGGCACTGAGCGTATAGAAAGGAGTTTCCAGCTTGTTGGCGATAATCTGCGCCAAGGTTGTCTTTCCCACTCCCGGAGGACCCCATAGGATAAACGAAGAGATACGTCCTGCATCAATCATCTTACGCAGCACTGCACCCGGTCCCACTAAATGTTTCTGACCGATATATTCATCTAATGTTCTTGGTCTAAGCCGTTCTGCTAATGGTTGCATAGTATGTAACTCTTAAAAAATCATTAATATCATGAAGCGTATACCGCCCTTCTTCACTCCCGGTATATCCGTATAGGTCAGTCGGCGTACATATTCTATGTGGAGCAGCTTGAAGATATTGTAGATACCTACACTGGCTTCCACATAGGGAGTCTTGCCCATGACGTGGCTGGTGGGTACACCGTCGCGCATGGGGAAGAGGAACAAGTCGGGATTGTTGCTCTTGTATGGGTTGTTCTTGTCCGTCAGCGTGCCCCACAGACCACGGATGCGGAACATCTCGCGCCACTTCAGCTTCTTGATGAGCGGGATGCGGTTGAAGAGTTTTCCGTTCATGTCGTAGCTTAGGTTGAGGGAGGCGTAACGGTCGTTCAGGAACTCCATGTTGTTGATGAGGTTGAAGGACTCGTTGTTCTGCGTGATGTACGAGAGGTTTGCCATCGGTAGGTTCAGCAGCGGGAAGGGAACGGTGTTCCATTGCGCACCGGCACGTGCCGTTACGTCCAGCTTGCCCCACGAGCCGAGCCAGAAGCGCTTCCGGATGCTGGCTTCCGTCAAGTTGAAGTTGTACTCTCCACCCAGCACGCCCTTGAATCCGGCGGTGTGGGAGAGGGTGAAGGTGGGCGCATCCAACGATACGGGCACGCGGCGCTGTTTGGTGTTGACGAAGGTTTCACCGGGAGCGTAACGCAGGGTCACACCCAGCTCGGTAGTGGTGATGTCGTGCACCAGCGTATTCTTTTCATCCCACTGTCCGGGTGTTTCTCCGTTGTTCTTCCAGTATTGCAGTTGCCCCGCAGGCTGGTCGTTGCGGTGGCGTGCCATGGCCTGTACGGAGAAGCCGGTATTGGTCTCCAGCTCGTAGGTCAGCGTGGCGTCGCGCATGTAGGACATCTGGTCTACCGTAGTCCATTTCCAGCCGACAAACAAGTTGTCCTTGTCCGTGGCGAGGTACTTGTCCATGGGAGACATCACGTCGTAGGTGTACTTGAAGGCGATGTAGTGCTTCGGGAACTCCCACAATACGTATTCGCGTTTGTTGAAGGAGTAGGCCACCTGCCCGGAGTAGAACCATTTCTTGTCCTTGGTTCCGTAGGCGCCGTAACCGCTCAGGCTCCAATGCGGGTCGAGGTTACCGGTTGTCATACCGCTCAGACGGAAACGGGTGCCGTTGACGTAGTTGCTGGTTATCATTGTGTTGATAGGACCGAAGTCGAACTTACTGGGATGTTTCTTGCTGCCCGTTTCCACGAAGTTCTCAATCAAGGCTTTCGCTCCGAAGATGACGTACTTGAAGCCGGGAATCTGTTCGATACGGTTCATGAATACGTCCATCGTGCTCTCCTTCTTGGTGAGAGGCACTTGGCGCACTTTCGCCCAATACTCGTCGCTCTTGGCAAGCATGTTCGCCTCCTTGATGACATTTCCTTTCAGGCGGAAGAGGCGGGGTTCTATCTCTGTGAACTGATAGTCGCTGTACTTGGTGGTCCGCTGTACTTCCAGGCCTTGGATGCCTTTCACAAAGTGCAGTTCCACGGTCATGTCGTCATCGGTCAGCACCCAGTTTCCGTCGGGCAGTTGTTCGAACTGCTGCACGATGTCGAGGTTTTCCACGAAGTTGACACCCGTCTTCTTGGGCAGGTTCATGGTACATTTCTTCACGGCATAGGTGGAGTCCTTCACCACGTAGAGGTGCCCCGTGAAACCGAAGTCCTGCGGGTTCTGGGGAACGAAAGTCAGATGCACGCACTCCTGCCTATCCACCATGAGCGTGTCCATCAAGTAGTATTTGTAGAAGCTGATAGCTCCGCGGCCGATGGGGCTGACGAAGCGGCGTTGCAGCAGCCGGATGTCGTCGTCGTAGATGTTGATGTCGGAGAATACGTCCGTAAGGATGGTCCCCAGCATGTCTCCGGTGTTGAAGAACTCTTCGATACCGGTGGAGTTCATACCTTCGATGATGGTCTTTTCGCTCTTGGGGTTTTTACGGAAAATGGTCTTGCTGGCCGTCTCCTTGATGGAGATGGGTAGAATCATTTTGTTGGTCTTGGGTGATACCTCCACCTGGTCTTTGAAGAAGGAGAATTTCTTGTAGATGCCTTTCTCCATTTTGTCAGGGGTGACGTCGTTGAGCGACATCTTCATCTTTTCGTACTTCTGGTACTGGTAGTAGTCGTTCTCTTCCAGTTTCAGCGCCTTCTTGTTCTCGATGACCTTCTTCATGAACTCCACGGCGGGGTTGTTCTTGCGGGAATATTTCTCCTTTTTGGGCTTCACCACGACCTCGGAGAGCATGATGTCATCCGATTGCAGTTTGACGTTCAGCACCCGGGTGCCGGGTTTCAGTTTTACTTTCTTGGTGATATAGCCTACGGCGGAGAACGTCAGCTCATCCCAGCCTTTGCGGGTTTCCACCTGGTATTCACCGTTTGCGTTGGAGATGCCGCCTACACCTTTCCCTTCATACTGTACGGTGATGTACATCAGCGGTTCGTTCGTGAGGGAGTCTGTGATGACACCCTTTATCTGGGCGGATGCGCTGATGGAGACGAACAGTGACAGCAGGAAAAGGGCGTAAATTGTATATCTTTGCTTCATAAGTTACAGATAATTCGGGCGCAAAGTTAACAAATTAAGGTTAATCAAGAAGCAAATATAGACTAAAGAAACGGGAGATATGGTTAAATGAACGTGAAAGTCGTATGTCTTGTTTGCCGGATACAGATAAAAAACGTACAGAATCCTTATAGAAAAGTTGCCGGATATAAAGGATAAAGTTGCACAACGTATGGAGAAAGTTCTATCCCAAGCCTTGGGATAGAAAGACCCAAGCTTGGGATAAGCGTCCGTAGGTTTGGGATAGACGTTTGCAAGCTTGGGATAGAATTTATGGAGGATTATGAATTGTTGCCGTTCAGTAGTGTCTGTACGATGCGTTCCGCCGTTCGTCCGTCCCAGCGGTCGGGCAGGGTGGTGTGCTTCCATTCTCCGTGCAGCAGCTTGTCGAGCGAGGCGGAGAGAGCGAAGGAATTTTCGCCTACCAGCTCGTTGGTACCGATGCGCCAGGTTTCGGGATGCTCGGCATAGGTATTGAGGGTGATGCAGGGGACGTCGAGGAAGGTAGCTTCTTCGGCGATGTTTCCCGAGTCGGTGACGATGCCCCGTGCCTGGTTGATGAGGAATCCGAAGTGCAGGTAACTCTGCGGAGGCAGGATGTGCAGGTTGGGAGCATTCACTTCCAGCGACTTCACCGCCTTTTGCACGTAGGGGTGTAGCGGGGCGACGATAGGCATGCCGCCGGCCTTCTCGATGACGGTCTGGAGCAGGGAGTGCAGTACGGCTTTCTTCTCCAGCAGGTCGCGGCGGTTGAGGGTGAGCAGCAGGTAGTTCCCTTTCCGCAGGCCGAGGCTGGAGAACCACATGGGCTGCACCAGGCGGTGGCGGTTGAAACGGATGGTGTCAATCAGTATGTTGCCCACGTAGTGGATATATTCGGGTATCATGCCCTCCTGGTTGAGGTTGCGGTTGGCCACCATGCCGGCGGTGAAGAGATAGTCGGAAATGGCGTCCACGATGGTGCGGTTCACCTCGCGGGGCATGTTCATGTCGAAAGAGCGTGTGCCGGCTATGACGTGCGCCACCTTCAGTCCGCGCTTCTTGGCGACGATGGAGCAGCTCATAGTGGCGGTCATGTCATCTACCACCAGTACGACTTGTGCCGGATGCCCGTCCAACTCCCGCTCGAAGGCGAGCATGATGGAGGCTGCCACCTGCGAATGGTTGTGTCCGGTGACACCGAGGTAGGCATCCGGTTTCCTCATGGAAAGGTCGGAGAAGAGCGAGGCATCCAGGCTGGTGTCATCCTGCGGACCGGTGTAGACGATGCGGTAGGAGATGTTCTTTCCTGCCTCTCTGGCGGCGTCGATGGCGCGGCAGATGGGGGCTATTTTCATGAAGTTGGGGCGTGCGCCCGATACGATTGTTATTCTCATTGTCGTAGTTGGTGAAAAATGATACGACAAAAATACGTTTTCTTAGGGAAATTATTTGTTACTTTGCCTATTATTTTCAGAGTGTCTGTTGAAAATACACACTTATTCAATGTTTAATTTATAATTTATAATTTTTAATTCTCAAAGTGATAATGCCAACATTTGTTCAGATACTCGATTTCATTGGCACATTTGCCTTTGCCATCAGTGGCATACGCCTGGCCTCGGCCAAGCGGTTCGACTGGTTTGGAGCGTATGTGGTGGGTTTTGTGACGGCCATTGGTGGCGGTACAATACGCGACCTGTTGCTGGACGTCACCCCGGGCTGGATGACGGATCCCATTTACTTGATTTGTACCGGACTGGCCTTGTTGTGGGTCATCCTCTTCGGTAAACATCTCATCCATCTGCACAATACGTTCTTCATATTCGACAGTATCGGCCTGGCACTGTTCACGGTGGTCGGCGTGGGCAAGAGCATCGCGCTGGGCTATCCCTTCTGGGTGGCCATCATTATGGGCAGCATCACCGGGGCTGCGGGAGGTGTGATACGTGACGTATTCATTAACGAAATTCCGCTGATATTCCGGAAGGAGATTTATGCGATGGCTTGTGTGGTGGGAGGAACCTTCTACTGGATGTGCCATCTTCTGGGGATGGAGTCTTTCGTGTGTCAGATTGTGGGCGGTGTGACGGTGTTCGTTACCCGCATACTGGCGGTGAAGTATAGGATTTGCCTGCCTATCCTTTCGGGCAATGAAGAGGAGCAGGAAGGGTAGTCCGTTATCTGCTGTCTGAGAATCTCAGGGATTTTCCGGTGAAATTCCGGGCAATGTGCAAAAGAACTTCAGGTGTTAAAAATAAGATTCCTCGGCATTTGGAACCGAAATGTCGGGGAATCTTTCATATTCCTCGTTCCCCTGATAAGGGGGAAGGAGGATGGGATTGCTAAAGGGATAAAACAAGGTTAGAACAATGCATCCTTCGTGTTGAAAAGTTTGCGTTCGTTCAGTTTCACTACCTTGCCGAATTTTTCCAGTCGCTTCAGGTCAATGTTCTTTGGGTTGCCCATGATGGAAATGCAGTAAGGTTTGTCTTTGATGTTCTCTTCGTAGAATTTCACGATGTCGTCAAAGGTCAGTGCATCTACTTTCGGCAGGTTTTCCTTTGCTGGGTCGTCTGTGTAGCCTCTGTAGCCCAAGTCTACCAGTTCCATGGCTTTGTTGCGGAAGCTGGGGTGACTGGTCAGCATGGCTTGGCGGAGGTAGCTCTTGATGTTGTCGATACGTTCCGGATTTTTCGGCATGTCGTTGACGAGACCCATCAGTACGTCCAATGCATCGTTTGCCTTGTCGTTCTGGGTACCGATGTAGCCGCGCAGATAACTTGCTTTTCCGGCTATGCCTTGCGTGCCGACGAATGCGTAGGCTGTATAGGCCATGGAGCGTTTTTCGCGGATTTCGTTCAGAACGATGCCGGTGAAGTCAAGACCGAAGTATTGGTTGAATGCGCTACGCAGCACGTCGTCCTTTTTGTCAGCCTTCTGCATCGGGATGTAGAGGTGGATTTGGGCTTGTTCTGCATCGTTGTTAGGCAGGAAGTAGACGGTGTTTTCGGTCACCGGCATCATGTCCTTTGCCTGTGGGGAGTTGGACGGGCGTTCGTTGGCCACCAATGGGAGGTTCTTGCTCAGGATATCGTATACTTGGTCGAAGGGGAGTGTTCCGGTGAAGAACACCTTTGCCTCGTAGTTGGAGGCGCGGTTGATGTCGCCCGTCAGTTCTGAAATCTGTAATTCGTAAATCTCCTTGTCGGTCAGTTCCTTGATGTAGTCTGATTTCTCTCCGTAGAGCATGTACTGCCGCAGTGCTTCGTTCAGGATGCTGACGTTGTCTTTGCGCTGCTGGCGCATACCCATTGCCGAACCTTTCAGACGTGCCAGTTGCTTTTCGTCCAGTTTTGGCATCAAAATCTGGCGTGAAAGTAGCTGGCAGGCTTGCGGCAGGGTGGCTTCGTAGCCCTCCATGATGATGTAGAGGTTGTCATCATCGGCTGTCACGTGGCAGGTTGCGTTCAGCTTGCTGAGTTCTTCTTTCAACTCTTGCGGTTCGTAGGCCCCCATGATGCCTGCGTTGTTCATCAACTGGGCGGCATAGCCAAGTTTTGGGAATTCGCGTTCACCGGCTCCGTATTGTACAACCAACTGGAATACGTTATTCTCCTTGTTGGGTGTGTAGTACATCTTTGAACGGTCGTTCAGTTGCTTGATTTGCACTTCGCCGTAGTCTGCGAATTTCTCCTCCATCTGTCCGATGGGCAGGTTTTTGAATTGTGTTGCATAGAGCGATTCTTTTCCTATCGGAGGTTCTACGGGTTTGTAACCCGGCTTCTCAATCTTGGCGTTCTTGTCAGGCTTTCCTTTTTCGATATATAGGGCCAGGTAATTGTCTGACAGATATTTCTTGGCTACTCGCTTGATGTCGTCAGTGGTGATGGCCATAATCTTGTCCTTGTAATTGAGTATGTCGCCCAAGTCCTGCTCGTTGTAGAAGGCGTTCATCAGTATCATGGCCTTGTCCTCGCTCGACTCCATTTCCAGGTCGAACTGGCGGCATTTCTCGGCTTTGATGGCATCAATTTTCCAGTCCTCGAATTCTCCGTTGGCGATTTGCTGGATGGCTTTCAAGGCTTTCTTTTCGGCGCTCTTGGTAGACTCGAAACGGCGCTGGTTTTCGTCGTAGAGGGGAATGGCCGCTACGATGGCGCGTCCTTGTTCGCGGAAAGTACGGGTGTAGGCTCCGGCGCTGGTCAGTTCACCGTCCAGTACCAGCTTGTCCATAGTTCCGGTCTGACTGTTGTTGTTCAGCAGTGCCAGGGCGATGTCCAGAGCGTCTTCGTCGGGATGTCCGGCAGGTACTCCATTGAATACCATTGCCACTTGCGGGTAGAATCCTACTTTAGCCGAATACTGTTTGCGGCCCTTTATTTCGAGGTTCTGGTAGACCTTGCGCTCGGGTGCGGGCTTGGCAGCCAGACGTCCGAAGGCGGCATTGATGCGTCCGCTGATTTGTTGGGCTTTGATGTTTCCTACGAGTACCAGTACCATGTTTTCGGGGACATACCATTGTTCGTAAAATTCAATCAGCTTGCTCAGGCGGGGATTCTTCAGATGTTCGGGCAGGCCGATGATGGAACGGGAGTAAGGATGTCCCTCAAAAGCTTTCTCCATCACGAACTGGTTCTGTGCACGTCCCTGGTCATCTTGTGAACGGTTATATTCTTCGTACACGTTTTCCAGCTCCGACTGGAAGGAACGGAATACGGGATGCAGGAAACGTTGTGAGGAGATTTCCAGCCATTTGTTTATCTGATAGGCAGGGAAGGAGCTGTGATAGAAGGTCCAGTCATAGTAGGTGCCTGCATTCACCCCTTTGGCACCCATGCTTTCCATCAGGTTGGAGTATTCGTTGGGAAGTCCCAATTTTCCAGCTTTGACGGTCAGCTCATTGATTTCCTTGCTGATGGCTTCTTTTTTTGCCGGGTCGGCTTCTTCGGCCATCTGGTCGTACTTGGCGATGATTTCCTTGTAGATCGGTTCTTCTTCCGTCCAGTTCAGCGCGCCTATCTTGTCTGTTCCTTTAAACATGACGTGCTCCAGGTAGTGTGCAAGTCCCGTGTACTCTTCGGGGTCGTTGATGGAACCGGCACGTACGCCTACCAGTCCGAACACGTCCGATTTGGATTCATCTTCCCATATATATACGGAAAGACCGTTCTTCAGCTTGAACGCCTTCAGTCCTTGTCCGAAGGAGGGCAGGGAAATGATAAGGGTAGTCAGCAGAAGAAGTGACTTAAATTGAAATGATTTCATAAAATAAAGTGTTTTTATGTAATAAAAGTGTTTTCCTATATGTAGGCAAAGCTATAAAAAAATCACGTAACATTTACGAAATCTTCGGAAAAATGATAGCTTTCAGTATATAATATCACCCGTAAACTATCAGAGAGGGGGGGTAAACTGTCAAATGATAGTTTTCACCCCTAATAAAAACCGTATTCCGTCCCCCGGGGCTTCAAATCTTCCTTATACTTGCAATCGTAAAACCTAAACCATTATTAACTATTTAAAAATTGAGCAAAGTATGAATACTTACAGTTTTAGAAAAGATTTGCTTGCAGTGCAAGAAGAACTGCTTCGCTTTGCATACAAGTTGACAGCCGACCGGGAAGAAGCGAATGATTTGTTGCAAGAGACATCTCTCAAGGCTTTGGATAACGAAGACAAATTTGAACCCGACACCAATTTCAGAGGTTGGATGTATACCATTATGCGCAACATCTTTATCAATAATTACCGGAAAATAGTTCGCGAACAGACTTTTGTGGACCAGACGGACAATCAGTATCACCTCAGCATGCCCCAGGACTCTGGTTTTGCCAGTACCGAGGGTGCCTACGACCTGAAAGAAATGCATCGCATCGTCAATGCCCTTCCACGCGACTATAAAGTCCCTTTCTCCATGCATGTGTCCGGTTTCAAGTACCGCGAGATTGCCGAACGCCTCGGCCTTCCGCTCGGAACGGTGAAAAGCCGCATCTTCTTTACGCGCCAGAAGTTGCAGGATGAATTGAAAGATTTCATCTGATAATAATTTGATAGTAGCAATATGATATATAACATATTGTCAGTGATGAATTTTTAAGGGTTATTCTTGACTATATGTCAGAATAATCCTTTATATTTGTATATGTTAAGTTAACCGAAGGAAAAAATCTCTTATTACTGACTATGATGAAAAAGGAAATTAAATTCAGTCTTGTTTACCGGGACATGTGGCAGTCGTCCGGTAAGTATCAACCCCGGGTAGACCAGTTGGTACGCATTGCTCCGTTGATAGTTGAAATGGGCTGTTTTGCACGCGTTGAAACAAACGGAGGAGCTTTTGAGCAGGTAAACCTTCTGTACGGCGAAAATCCCAACAAGGCTGTACGCGCCTTTACCGCACTTTTCAGAGAAGCAGGCATACAGACGCATATGCTCGACCGCGGGCTGAATGCACTGCGCATGTATCCTGTTCCGGCGGATGTACGCCGATTGATGTACAAAGTGAAGCATGCCCAAGGCGTGGACATCACCCGTATCTTCTGCGGACTGAACGAGACGCGGAATATAATTCCCTCCATCAAGTATGCTCTGGAAGCCGGCATGATACCGCAGGCCACACTTTGTATCACCTATTCTCCCGTCCATACGGTAGAGTACTACGCCGGCATTGCCGACCAGCTGATTGAAGCCGGGGCACCCGAAATCTGTCTGAAGGATATGGCAGGTATCGGCCGTCCGGGGATGCTGGGAGAGCTGACGAAGGCTATCAAGGAGAAACATCCCGAGGTGCTGATACAGTATCACGGGCATAGTGGTCCCGGACTTTCCATGGCTTCCATTCTCGAAGTCTGCGAGAACGGTGCCGACATCATTGATGTGGCGATGGAGCCCATGTCGTGGGGCAAAGTCCATCCCGACGTTATTTCCGTACAGGCCATGCTGAAGGATAAAGGATTCCAAGTACCCGATATAAATATGAAGGCTTACATGAAGGCGCGTGCCATGACGCAGGAATTCATTGACGATTTCCTGGGTTACTTTATGGACCCCACCAACAAGCACATGTCTTCACTTTTGTTGAAGTGCGGCCTGCCAGGCGGTATGATGGGCTCCATGATGGCCGATTTGAAAGGCGTGCATTCCGGCATCAACATGATACTGCGAAGCAGGAACGAGCCGGAACTCAGTTTGGACGACCTGCTTGTGATGCTTTTCGACGAAGTGGAATATGTATGGCCCAAGCTGGGCTATCCTCCTTTGGTGACTCCTTTCAGCCAGTATGTGAAGAACGTGGCACTGATGAACGTTATGCAGCAGGTGAAGGGAGAAGAGCGCTGGACGATGATAGACAACCACACCTGGGATATGATTCTTGGCAAGAGTGGACGTCTCCCCGGTATTTTGGCACCCGAGATTGTGGAGCTTGCCAAGTCCAAAGGCTTTGAGTTTGTGGATACCGACCCGCAGTTGAACTATCCGGATGCCTTGGATACATATCGCAAAGAGATGGACGAAAACGGTTGGGAGTATGGTGACGATGACGAGGAACTCTTCGAACTCGCCATGCACGACCGACAGTATCGCGATTATAAGTCAGGCGTTGCCAAGAAACGTTTTGAAGATGACCTGCAGCGTGCCAAGGATGCCGCCATGGCCAAGAGCGGATATTCGGAAGAGGAAATCAAGAAGCTGAAGCGTGCCAAGGCAGACCCGATAATCGCGCCTTCCAAAGGGCAAGTGCTTTGGGAGGTTTCCGTCGAAGGTCCTTCTTCTGCTCCTTTCATCGGACGCAAGTACCAGCATGATGAGGTGTTCTGCTACCTCTCTACGCCGTGGGGCGAATACGAGAAGATATGGACCGGATTTACCGGACGTGTGGTGGAAGTTTGTGCCAAGCAAGGAGATGTGGTCAATAAAGGCGATGTGATAGCCTATATCCAGCGGAGTGACATTTTTGCATAAATGAGAACTTGAAAAAGTGGAATTTCACTGAAAAGTGATAATGTAGTAGGGTGATAATGCGGTAGTTATCACCCTACAGTCTTTTCAGTCATCCTTTATCGTCCAGCCATTTCTTGATGGTTTCCTTCAGCACTTCTTGGGTGAAGGGTTTGGTAAGGAAGTCGTTGCAACCTGCTTTTAGGGCAGCTTGCTTGTCGTGTTCGTAGGCATAGGCTGTAAGGGCGATGATGGGGATGTCCGGTGCCAGTTCACGGATGATGCGTGTGGCGTCGATTCCGTCAAGGTTGGGCATTTTCATGTCCATCAGGATGAGGTCGGGGTGGACTTCTTCGAACATAGTTACGGCTTCCATGCCGTCTTTGGCATGTTTCAGCCGATAGAGACGGCCTAAAATGGCGTTAATTAGGATAAAATTGCTTTCTGTATCTTCGGCAATCAGGAGGGTCTTGGAAGGAGGGGTAGGGAGTGCTCCGGCCTCTTCATTCTTCGGGGAAGCTCCGGGGGCTGTATTTCTGCTCCTCTGCTCTGTGGAGTGTGCCTCTGCTGTCGCCTCCCGGTTGTTCTCTTCTTTCTTTTCCGCCTCTGTTTTGCTGGCGGCTTCCAGTGGGAGGACAAAAGTAAATGTGGTGCCTTTACCCACCTCCGAAGTGACGGATATGTTACCCCCCAGGCGTTCGATGATAGTCTTGCAGATGGAAAGTCCCAATCCGGTGCCTTGGGCAAAGTTGTTCACCTTGACGAAACGTTCGAATACCCGGTCCACCTTATCCGGTGCAATGCCCATACCCGTATCGGTGACGTGGAATGCTACATACTTGCCTTCCTGGTGATACCCGTAACTGATGTGCCCGGCGGTGGTGAACTTGAAGGCATTGCCTATCAGATTGGAAATGACCTGGAAAATCCGGTTCTTGTCTCCGTCAATCACGATATTCTCGTCAGAGGGTTCGTATATCAGCTCCACTCCTTTGGGACAGCGGAAAATATGTGCGTCGTGTATCTCCTTGCAGAGTGGATGGAGACGTACGGGCGTGATGGTGAACTCCACGATACCCGATTCGATTTTTGATAAGTCGAGGATTTCGTTAATGAGCTGGAGCAGGCGTTCATTGTTCGATTCCACTATTTCGTAATAGCCTAGCCGTTCTTCCTCGTTGGTGCTTTCGGCAATGATGCGCGAGAAGCCTACAATGGCATTGAGCGGTGTGCGTATCTCGTGGCTCATGTTGGCGAGAAAGGCGGATTTGAGCCGGTCGGAAGTCTCGGCTTTCTCCTTGGCTACGAGCAGTTCCCGTTTCATCTGTTCCATTTCCGTGATGTCCCATTCGATGTTCAGCAGGATGGGGGAGAAGTCGTTGCTTTCAATCTTCATCTTCCGTTTGTCCAGATAGATGGGATTTCCGTTTCCGTCGCGTTCTTCCGCAATCCAGTGCATCTCTTTGCCGGTTCTGGCTATTTCGATGTCTTGCGCCCTCTTTTCCTGAGCAGTCTCCAGAGGATAAAAATCGAAGTCGTCCTTTCCCAATGCCTCTTGTATGGGGATTTCGCGGTTATACGATTCGCGGTTGCGGTAGAGGTACTTGAAGTTGTTGTTGATGTCCTTCACAACAATGCCTGCCGGGAGGTTTTCGATGATTTTGTCCAAAATCTGGTTGAACTGTTTGATTTGCTGCTCATGCCGGATGCGTGTGGATACATCCCTTCCGAAAGTCCAGACCGTCCCTTCGCCTTTGTCACTCGTCACCCAATAGGCGTTTCCTTCTATGGCGAGTACTTCCGGACGCAGTGGCAACGGATTGTGAACAATATAGCCTTGGGAGGTTTCTCCGCGTTTGACACATTCTGCAAATTCTTTCCACGATTTTTTGTCTCTTCCATACGAAGGCAAGTCGTATATTTTCAGTTTCGTGATGTCTTGGGTATTGCCGATGCCATGCCGCTCCTTGAAGCAGCGGTTGCCGAATATCAGTGTACCGTCTTCGTGTGCCGAGTAAATATCTTCGGTGGAGTTGTCGATGGCATGCGTCAGCAGGTTGATGTCGTTGCGCCGTTGCTGAATGTCGGTGATATTCTGTATATATCCTTCCAGAATGGTATTTTTGTCTTTATGATATTCGCGTGCAAAGGCCTTGAGACGTATATAGAAAATCTTTTCCTGGAGCAGGATGCGATAGTCCACACTGTTTTCCATTTTCCCTTTCAGGTTTTCTTTCAGCCAGTTGGTGAAAGATTTCCGGTCTTCGGGAAGTATCAGTTTCAGATAGTCGTTCAGATTGATTTCTTGTGTCTCCTCTGTGCATAGGATATTGGTGTGTCCGGCATATTTGAAGTTCTTGGTGTCTGAATCGTATTGCCAGTTTCCGATAAGCGCAGCTTTTTGGATTTCATTCAGCTCTTGGTTTTTTCTTTCGAGTTCCAGCTTGCGCTGGCTGCGTTCCGTGATGTCGCGGTATTGGCAGAGTACCATTCCGTCAAAAGGGGACATGATGCACTTGAAAAAATAATTGGTACCGTTTAGGGCCATTTCGTAGTTATGGATAGAGCGTATTTTGTGCGTCAGTACTTTTTTAAAGTCCGGATAGATTTGGTTATAAGTGGATAAGGGCATTAGTTGGAACAGATTCTTGCCCAGCAACTGGTCTTCCTTCAAGAACCAGAGATTGATGTTGTAAACTGCAATATCCACACAAATACCGTCTTTGTCCAGAAGAATCATGGTGTCGGACGTCAGCTTCAACAGTCTCTCAGCGTTTTCAGCTTGTTTCAAAATGTTTTTCATTCTTACAGTATTAGTTTCATGCCCTTCTGGCCTTCTCCCATGCGCCGCTTGCATTGCCTGTGCGCTTGTGCAGGTAGTTGAATCCTCGTATGACGTTGACGTTCATGAAGAGGAAATAGTAGGGGATGAAAAGTATCTTGTTTTTTATATGCTTCATTGAAAGGTAGTACCCCCAACTTCCCATGAGGTAGAAAAGAGCTTGTAACAGCCAGATGATGGCATACAGTAATGGCGTGCTTGTCGTAAAGATGAGAATTGTGTTGAGGGGAAGCAATAGGAACAATAGGATAGGAGTGAGCGACCAGCGCAGCACCCGGTGGGAAATATATTGGAAACAGAATGTGCCGTAACGGAATGGGTTGAGCAGCGGACGCAGCCGCCAGATGGACTGCAAGCCCCCGGCAGCGATGCGCACCTTGCGCTTTTCTTCCTCGCGCATGTCTGCCGAGCCGCTTTCTACGGCATAGGCATTGGCACAATAGGCAATGGTGTGTCCCTGCATGACGATGCGCAGGGAGAGTATGAAGTCGTCGAGCAGCGTATCTGTCTGCATTTCCTCGAACAGCTCGCGGCGCACGGCAAACAGTTCACCCGCTGCGCCTACTGCCGAATAGAGGCGTGCGTCGAGCGCTTTGAGGGTGGATTCGTATTTCCAGTATAGCCCTTCTCCCCCCGAGGCAGCATTGTCCTTGCTTTGCACGGCGATACGTTTTTCGCCTGCCACGCATCCCACTTTAGGGTCGGTGAAGGCGTGCACTATCTCCCGCAGGGCTTCGCGGTTGAGGTGAGTATTGGCATCGGTGAACACGACAAGGGGCGTTTCTACGAAATGTATACCGCGGTTCAGGGCGGCTGTCTTGCCTTGGCGTTGGGGTTGGTGGAGGACGATGGCTTGCGGCCAGTGGGAGAGGCGTTCGTTGGTATGGTCGTTGCTGCCGTCGGTCACCCAGAGGATGCGTAGCTTGTCGGCGGGATAATCCAGCTCCAGGCAGTTGTGCATTTTTTCATCCACTACATCTTCTTCGTTGTAGGCGGCGATAAATAGCGTCAATGGGGGTAAAGCATCGTCGGCAGGCATCGGACGGGGCGCAGGCTTACGGAAACATTCTTTTATCTTGACCAGGATATATAATAGTATACCATATCCTATATAAGTATAGAACACTATGAATAAACTTATCCAGAAGAGTACTTCAAGGGCTTTCATGTATCCGCTCGTTTGCTTTCTTTTTTGATAAAAAGAAATGTGATTGCCAAAAGTATGGATAATCTTTTACCGATGCAAGAAAAAGAAAAGAAAAATAAAATGTTTGTTTCTCAAGGTGTTCCGATGTTATAAGGAAGTGGGCTTCCTATAGAGGTGAGCTTGAATAACCTTGTGAGTGAGAGGCGATTAAAGGCTTTCAATCATCATTCTCCATAGGAAAGGGATGGGCAGGTAGGCAGGGCGTTACTCAAAACGCTTCTGTCATATTGAAGTAAAACAACATCTGGTTGTTTACCGTGTTTTTGCCTAAATCCAGGCGGACGTTCATGCGTGGCTGTACCTCAATGCGTAGACCTACACCATAGTTGGGCAGTACACCCTCTATCTTGCCGGGAGTGGGGCCCATGAAGCCGCAGCCGGTCCAGGCTACAAAACCTATGTGGTTGAGCATCCGCTTCACCCAAGTGCTGCGGTCGGTATTGAGCATCTGTCTGTACTCTGCCATGACCACATGCGAGGACTTGTCGCGATATTGCCCCATGTAGTAGCCGCGCAGGTCGAAAGGCGTTCCGGTGAGGGCATATTGCGTCAGAGGGACGTCACCGAACACGTTCTTGGTCTGTGCCGTCCACGCGAGCACCCTGCGCTTGCCCAGTGACTTGTATTGGCGGTAGTCTATCTCTAGGCGGTAGAAGGTCTGGTCGCTGCCGATGAACTTGGCGTACATCATGCCGCGGAAATCCAGATACATACCACGGTAGGCGTTGGCAGGGACGTCACGGCTGTCGTATGTCAGCAGGAAACCGAGGCCGGAGTTGAAGTTGTTATAGCCATTAGCCGTACCGCCTGCCTCTTTGTACGAGGGTTCGTCCACCAAGAACTTGCCGGGCTCCGTCAAGTGGTCGTAATTGATGTCGATTTGAGGTCCGGCAAAGATATTGCTGTTGCCCAGTCGGAAAAGGAACCAGGGGTTGATTTGCACGCCGCTGTACCGGTATTTGCTGGTACTGTCGCTTCGTACATAATCTTTATTGGTATTATAGCCGATGCCGTAAAAGTTTTCTTCCGTATTTTTATAGCTGAACTTTCCGAAGATACGGAAACGGTCGCCCTTAAAGAAGAGTTGCGGTTTGGAGAAGAGATTGATGCCACCGTTGAACATGAAGGCGATGGCCATGGGCACTACGGAGCGCAGCTGCGTGGTGTCGCTGGGGTTCATACGGAAGGTCATTAGGGCGCTTCCTCCCAGCACGGCACCGAAGTCGGGGGTGTAGCTGGGTCCGCCCAGAATATTGTAATGCAGATTCCGACGCGCTACCTTTTGCTTGCGTAGTTCTTTTTTGGTCAGTGCAGGAACGCTGTCGTTTGTGGCGGCCGCAGTCTGTTCCTGGGCATAAAAGGTGGTGGCGAACAGCACCAGTGCGATAATGCTTAGTATATATCTTTTCATGTCGTACGAAATGTGGGTGCAAAGGAAACTATTTTATCCCGAATAGTTTTCACTGTAATAGATAATAAATCTAAAGATGTCACTAAAATTATCAAAAAAGACATTACTTTTGTCTGCTTCACGAAGCAAGACATCAATAACTAAAAACACATAATCTGAATGAAGAAACGATTTTTATCTGTAATTGTTCTGAGTGCCGCACTGTTCTCTGTGCAGGCACAAGAGGGAAAAGGGGGTATCAGCCCCGAAATGCTTGGACAAATCAAGCAAAGTTATCAAGGCACGGCTGCCGACAAGGCGCTCCGCAATGCCATAGGCAATAATGACATCCGTAAACTGGCACTCAACCAGGAGAATATGCAGGGCATGGATACCCACTTCTCCATCAAGGTAGAATCCAAAGGCATCACCGACCAGAAGTCGTCTGGCCGCTGCTGGCTGTTTACGGGGCTGAATGTGATGCGTGCCAAGACTCTTGCCGAATACGGTTTCCAGTCTTTCGAGTTCTCCGAAGTCTATCCCTTCTTCTGGGACCAGTTGGAGAAGGCAAACCTCTTCTTGCAAGGCATCATCGACACCTCCAAGAGTCCCCTGACTGATAAGACCGTAGAATGGCTCTTCCAGCATCCGCTGAGCGATGGGGGTACCTTTACCGGTGTGGCCGACATTGTTTCCAAATACGGCCTTGTTCCCAAAGATGCCATGCCCGAAACAAACAGCAGTGAAAATACCTCCCGCATGGCCAACCTCATCTCTCTGAAGCTGAAAGAGTATGGTCTGCAACTGCGTGACATGGCTGCCGCCGGTGCCAAGCCCGAAGCTCTGGAGAAGGAGAAAACTACGATGCTCGGAACCATCTACCGCATGCTGGTGCTGAACCTCGGTGTACCTCCCACGGAGTTCGACTATGTCCGCCACGATGCCAAGGGTAATCCTGTGGAGACAGAGCATCACACTCCCATGTCTTTCCTTGAGAAATATGGAGACAAACAACTGCTGACCAACTACGTAATGCTGATGAACGACCCCAGTCGCGAGTATTACAAGTGCTATGAAATAGACTATGACCGCCACCGTTACGACGGCAAGAACTGGACTTATGTCAACCTGCCCGTAGAGGACATCAAAGAGATGGCCATTGCCTCCTTGAAGGACAGCACCATGATGTACTTCTCTTGCGATGTGGGCAAGTTCCTGAACTCCGAACGCGGTCTGCTCGATGTGAAAAACTATGACTACGAATCACTGATGGGCACCACCTTCGGGATGGACAAGAAGCAACGTATCCAGACTTTCTCCAGTGGCTCTTCCCACGCCATGACCTTGATGGCCGTTGACTTGAACAAAGACGGAAAGCCCGTAAAATGGATGGTAGAGAACAGTTGGGGAGCCGCTTCCGGTTATCAGGGACATCTCATCATGACCGACGAGTGGTTCAATGAATACATGTTCCGTCTGGTAGTGGAGACAAAGTATGTTCCCGCCAAAGTGATGGAACTGTTTAAACAAAAGCCCGTCTGCCTGCCGGCATGGGACCCGATGTTCGCTGAAGAAAAGTGATGATAAGGATTAGGGGTTAGGGATTAAGGATTAGTGGGCTGCACTATGATTCCGCAGGGTATTAATCCCTAATTCTTAACCCCTAATCCTTGTTCTCGTGTTCGTTAACGAAAGGGATTACGGAAATTTCTCCGTAATTCCTTTCTTTTTTACTCTTTATTCACGTTCTTTTTTGCTACTTTTGCGGCAAATTAATGAAACCATTATTTTATATAAACGCATGGCAAATGTAATTAAGTTACGTAAAGGCCTTGACATCAACCTGAAAGGCGCTGCTGCCCAGGAACTTGTGTCTGTTAAGGAACCGGGATTCTATTCGCTGGTTCCCGATGACTATACAGGCATCACTCCGAAAGTGGTGGTCAAAGAGCAGGAATATGTGATGGCCGGGGGACCCTTGTTTATCGACAAGAATCATCCTGAATTGAAATTTGTTTCGCCCGTTAGCGGCGTAGTGACAAGCGTGGAGCGTGGTGCACGCCGCAAGGTGCTGAACATCGTCGTAGAGGCTGCCACTGAGCAAGACTATGAGGAATTCGGCAAGATGGACCCGTCCAAGATGAGCGGCCAGCAAGTAAAAGAAGCTCTTTTGCAAGCAGGTATGTTCGCTTTCATCCGCCAACGTCCGTACGACGTTATCGCTGATCCGACGGTAACTCCGAAAGCTATCTTCATTTCGGCTTTCGACAGCAATCCGCTGGCTCCCGATTTTGAATTCGCGCTGAAGGGAGAAGAAGCAAACTTCCAGACGGGACTCGACGCTTTGTCAAAGATGGCAAAGACGTATCTGGGTATTAGTGTAAAACAAAAGTCTGCTGCTCTTGTGCAGGCAAAGAACGTTACCGTAACAGCTTTTGACGGACCACATCCGGCAGGCAACGTGGGTGTACAGATTAACCACATCTCTCCGGTAGTGAAGAGTGAAACGGTCTGGACCATCAGTGCCGAAGCCGTACTCTTCATCGGACGTCTGATGAATACCGGTCGTGTGGACATGACCCGTACGGTGGCTGTAACGGGTTCCGAAGTGTTGAAACCCGCTTATTGCAAGCTGAAAGTCGGCGCTCTGTTGACGAACGTTTTCAAAGGTAACGTGACTACCGACAAAGACCTCCGCTACATCAGCGGCAACGTGCTGACCGGTAAGAAAGTTTCTCCGAACGGCTTCCTCGGCTCTTTCGACAGCCAATTGACCGTTATTCCCGAAGGAGATGAAATCCATGAAATGTTGGGTTGGATTATGCCGCGTTTCAATCAGTTCAGCGTCAACCGCTCTTACTTCAGCTGGTTGATGGGCAAGAAGGAATATGTGATAGATGCCCGTATCAAGGGTGGTGAACGTCACATGATTATGTCCAACGAATACGACCGCGTATTTCCGATGGACATCTTCCCCGAATACTTGGTGAAAGCAATCATTGCAGGTGACATCGACCGTATGGAGGCTCTGGGCATCTACGAAGTAGCTCCCGAAGACTTCGCTCTCTGCGAATTCGTATGTTCTTCCAAAGTGGAAGTGCAGCGCATCGTACGTGCAGGGCTCGATATGCTTCGTGCCGAAATGGCATAATCGGGGCGTATGGCAAATCGTAAATTGTAAATCGTAAAATCGTAAATATATTAATGAAAGCGTTAAGAAATTATCTCGACAAGATAAAGCCGAACTTTGAGGAAGGCGGCAAATTCCACGCATTTCGTTCGGTGTTTGATGGCTTCGAAACATTCCTGTTCGTGCCCAATGCCACTTCGAAATCGGGAACGCATATTCACGACTCCATTGACAGCAAACGCATCATGTCGATGGTGGTCATTGCGTTAGTACCGGCGCTGCTGTTCGGTATGTATAACGTAGGTTACCAGCATTTCCACGCTACCGGTGCTGCCGGAGGCTTCTGGGAAATGTTCATCTACGGTTTTCTGGCTGTATTGCCAAAAATCATTGTATCTTATGTAGTAGGTCTCGGCATTGAGTTCGTAGTGGCTCAGTGGAAGAAGGAGGAGATTCAGGAAGGCTTCTTGGTTTCCGGTATCTTGATTCCGATGATTGTTCCGGTAGACTGCCCGTTGTGGATTCTGGCGGTGGCTACTGCATTCTCTGTAATTTTTGCTAAGGAAGTATTCGGTGGTACGGGTATGAACGTGTTCAACGTAGCTTTGATTACCCGTGCATTCTTATTCTTCGCCTATCCTACGAAGATGTCCGGTGATGCCGTTTGGGTATCGGGCGACAGTATCTTCGGTCTGGGACAGTCGGTAGATGGTCTGACGGTAGCTACTCCGTTGGGTGCAGCCGCTACCTCGGGCGCCGTTCCGGAGTTCTCCTGGGACATGGTGACCGGCCTTATTCCGGGTTCTATCGGTGAGACAAGCGTTATCGCCATCGCTCTGGGTGCCATTCTGCTGTTGTGGACGGGCATTGCAAGCTGGAAAACGATGTTCTCCGTATTCGTAGGCGGTGCCTTCATGGCATGGGTGTTCAATGCAATCGGTCCCGACACTCCGATGGCACAGATGCCTTGGTACGAACACCTCGTGCTGGGCGGTTTCTGCTTCGGTGCCGTGTTCATGGCTACCGACCCCGTTACATCGGCACGTACAGAGACTGGTAAGTACATCTTCGGATTCCTGATTGGTGCCATGGCTATCATTATCCGTGTGCTCAATCCCGGTTACCCCGAAGGTATGATGCTTGCCATCCTGCTGATGAATATCTTCGCTCCGCTGATTGACTACTGTGTGGTACAGGGTAACATCAGCCGTCGCGAAAAACGTGCAATCAAGTCTAACAATTAAATACCGGAAAAGAAATGAATACCAATAGTAATAGTTATACTATCATTTATGCTTCGGTAATGGTTGTTATCGTTGCATTCCTGCTGGCATTCGTAAGTTCTTCCTTGCGCGAGACGCAGAACAAGAATGTGGAACTTGACACGAAGAAGCAGATTCTTGCTGCACTCAACATCAAGGACGTGAAGGATGCCGAAGCTGAATATAATAAATATGTAAAGGGCGATATGCTGATGAACGTTGACGGTACTCTGACAGAGAATACCGGTGCATTTGCTACCGCTTACGAGAAGGAAGCCAAAGAAAATAACCGTCTGCACGTATTCGTGGCAGAGGTTGACGGTGAGAAGAAATATGTATTTCCCGTTTACGGTGCCGGTCTTTGGGGCGCTATCTGGGGATATGTTGCGCTGAACAGCGACAAGGATACCGTTTATGGTGTTTACTTCTCTCATGCCAGTGAGACTCCGGGTCTGGGTGCCGAAATCGCCAGCACGCATTTCCAGGGAGAGTTCTCCGGCAAGAAAACGTTGGAGAACGGCGAGGTAGTCCTCGGTGTTGTGAAGAACGGCAAGGTAGAGAAACCTGACTATCAGGTGGACGGCATTTCCGGTGGTACCATCACTTCTGTAGGTGTGGATGCCATGTTGAAGGCTTGTCTGAGCAGCTACAAGAACTTTTTAACTAATAATAATGAGGAGGAATAAGAATATGGGACAATTGTTTTCAAAGAAGAATAAAGAAGTATTCTCTACTCCGCTGGGACTGAACAACCCCGTTACCGTGCAGGTATTGGGTATCTGTTCTGCTTTGGCTGTTACTGCCAAACTGGAGCCTGCCATTGTGATGGGGCTTTCAGTGACGGTGATTACAGCATTCTCCAATGTAGTGATTTCACTGCTGCGCAAGACGATACCCAACCGTATCCGTATCATCGTTCAGCTGGTGGTTGTTGCCGCGTTGGTAACTATTGTAAGTGAGATTCTGAAAGCTTTTGCTTACGATGTAAGTGTGCAGCTTTCTGTATATGTAGGTCTGATTATTACCAACTGTATCCTGATGGGACGCTTGGAAGCATTTGCCATGCAGAACGGTCCCTGGGAATCTTTCCTTGACGGTGTGGGTAATGGTTTGGGATATGCCAAGATTCTGGTAATCGTAGCCTTCTTCCGCGAGCTTCTGGGTTCGGGAACGCTGCTCGGTTTCAACATCTTGAACTATGAACCTCTGCAGAAGTTGGGCTATGTGAACAACGGCTTGATGCTGATGCCGCCAATGGCGTTGATTCTCTGCGCTTGCATCATCTGGTATCAGCGTGCACGTCACAAAGAATTGCAGGAAAAGCAGTAATAAATAAATGAAGAATGAAAAATGAAAGAATGAAAAATGGGCTGCTCTGCTGCAGTACAAGTTCTCATTGCTTTAATTCTTTAATTCTTTAATTCTTAATTTATCGAAGAGATATGGAACATTTAATAAGTTTATTCGTCCGCTCTATCTTTGTGGACAACATGATATTCGCGTTCTTCCTCGGTATGTGTTCTTACCTTGCCGTATCGAAGAATGTGAAGACTGCCGTAGGACTGGGTATCGCCGTAACTTTCGTGTTGGTGGTTACGCTTCCGGTCAACTATTTATTGCAGACAAAGGTGCTGGCTGCCAACGCAATCATTGAAGGCGTTGACCTCAGCTTCTTGAGCTTTATTCTTTTCATTGCTGTAATCGCAGCTATCGTTCAGTTGGTGGAAATGATTGTAGAGCGTTTTAGCCCTTCGCTGTATGCTTCACTGGGTATCTTCCTGCCGCTGATTGCTGTAAACTGTGCCATCATGGGTGCTTCTCTTTTCATGCAGCAGCGCATCACGCTGGGTGAGAGCGACCCGAAATTCATCGGTGGCATTGCTGATGCTGTCTCTTATGCGTTGGGCTCCGGTATCGGTTGGTTGCTGGCTATCGTAGGCTTGGCTGCCATCCGTGAGAAAATGGCCTATTCTGACGTTCCGGCTCCACTGAAAGGACTGGGCATCACGTTTATCACTGTAGGTCTGATGGCAATGGCATTTATGTGTTTCTCTGGTTTGAACATCTAAAAGAAAGGAATAAAACAATGGATATGAATATGATATTAGCAAGCATTGGAGTATTCCTCGTGGTTGTCATCCTGCTTGTTGTTATCCTGCTGGTTGCCAAGAATTTCTTGGTGCCTTCGGGTAATGTAAAACTGACTATCAATGGCGACAAGGAACTGGACGTAGCTTCCGGTTCTACATTGCTGAATACGCTGTCTGTAAACGGTGTGTTCCTTTCCTCCGCTTGCGGTGGTAAAGGTTCCTGCGGACAGTGCAAATGCCAGGTAATGGAAGGTGGGGGTGAAATCTTGCCTTCTGAGACTCCGCACTTCAGCCGTAAGCAAATACAAGATCACTGGCGTCTGGGTTGCCAGGTGAAAGTGAAAGGCGATATGGCCATCAAGGTTCCCGAAAGCGTACTGGGCGTAAAAGAGTGGGAGTGCGAGGTTATCTCCAACAAGAATGTGGCTACGTTCATCAAAGAGTTCATCGTTGCATTGCCCAAAGGCGAGCACATGGATTTCGTTCCGGGTTCTTATGCGCAGATTAAGATTCCTAAATATTCGATGGATTATGATAAGGACATCGACAAGAGCCTTATCGGTGATGAGTATCTGCCTGCATGGGAGAAATTCGGTCTGCTGGGCTTGAAGTGCCGCAATGACGAAGAAACCATCCGTGCCTATTCTATGGCCAACTATCCTGCCGAAGGCGACCGCATTATGCTGACGGTACGTATCGCCACGCCTCCGTTCAAGCCGAAAGACCAGGGCCCGGGCTTCATGGATGTAATGCCGGGTATCGCTTCTTCTTATATCTTTACCCTGAAACCGGGTGATAAGGTAACCATGAGTGGCCCTTACGGAGACTTCCATCCGATATTCGACTCCAAGAAGGAGATGATGTGGGTCGGCGGTGGTGCCGGTATGGCTCCGTTGCGTGCACAGATTATGCATATGACGAAGACACTGCATACTACAGATCGCGTGATGAATTACTTCTACGGTGCACGTGCATTGAATGAAGTGTTCTATCTGGAAGACTTCCTGCAGATTGAAAAGGATTTCCCCAACTTCAAGTTCCATCTTGCACTGGACCGTCCCGATCCGGCAGCCGATGCAGCGGGCGTGAAGTACACTCCGGGCTTCGTACACAACGTAATTTACGAGACTTACTTGAAAGACCACGAAGCTCCCGAAGACATCGAATACTACATGTGTGGTCCCGGCCCGATGTCGAAGGCTGTTGAGAAGATGCTCGACGACCTCGGCGTTCCGGCTCAGAACCTGATGTTCGATAACTTTGGCGGATAATCTTCCTTGTCCGTCTTGAGATAAAAAAACTCCGGCTTGTCCTTCAGGGCTTTGCCGGAGTTTTTTGTTCGGGGCATTTCCTCTCTATTGAAAGAAAGTGGAGTGGATTCTTCGTCGCTTTTTCTTTATTCCTTGATATGAATCGGTGCATTTGCCAGAATGGCTGTTACTTCTCCGGTGGTAATTCCTGTTGACACAGACCTCGTATGAACGGTTCTTGGTGAAGGAGAATGCGGTCTTTCAGAGTTTTCATGTTGGATGTTTTATTGAATGTTATTGTTTTCCTCTTCTGTTTCTTCTTGAATGGTGTCTTTGGGCAGCAATCTTGGAGAAATGCGTTTCTTGGGAGTGAGGCTCATGCCTTTCAGCATTTCGGCTTGGCGCACTACGCTGCCGTTACCGTCCGAGAGCTGGTTGAAGGCTTTGTCGTAATCCCTTTGCAGACTGGCCAACCGGTCGCCGATACCGAGGAAGGTATCGGTAAAGCCTGCAATCTTTTCATATAAGATGGTGCCGCGCTTGATGATGGCCTGCACATTCTTTACCTGGTTCTCCTTCTTCCAAAGGTCGAGCGAGAGGCGCAGGGCACTAATCAGGTTGGTGGGGCTCATCAGTACCACCTTTTTGTTGTAGGCATATTCCCAGAGGTGGGCATCACTTTGGATGGCGAGGAGGTAGGCACCTTCGGTGGGGATGAACATCATAACGAAATCCGGTGATTGGGCGTCATAATGCGAGTAGTCTTTATGGCTGAGCTCGTCGATATGGGCGCGGACGGATTGCAGGTGTGCTTTCAGGAAGTGTGCCTGCTCCTCCTTGCTTTCGGCAGAGGTGTAGGCAGCATAGGCAGTCAGCGACACTTTGGAGTCGATAATCATTTCCCGTTCGTCGGGGTACTTCACGATGATGTCGGGCTGCATCTTCTGCCCGCTTTCCTCGTTGATGATGGCTTCGCCCCGTTCGTCTTTTAGAAACTCCTGGCGGAAGTAGTGTTCGCCTTCAATCAGTCCGGAGGCTTGCAACAGACGTTCCAGAATCATTTCGCCCCAGTTGCCTTGCATTTTGGAGTCTCCTTTCAGGGCACGGGTCAAGTTGTTGGCATCTTCGCTGAGGCGGTTGTTCAGCTCCATCAGTTCCTTGATGCGTTCACCCAGCGAGAAGCGTTCTTTGGCTTCGGTGCTGTATACTTGTTCCACCTTTTGGCGGAAGTCCTTCAGGTTATCGCCCAGCGGGCGGAGCAGATTGCCCAGGTGTTCGGTATTCAGCCTGGTAAAGTCTTCGGCTTTGCTCTGGAAGATACGGTTGGAGAGATTCTCGAACTCGGTGTTCATGCGCTTGTGCAACGCTTCGGCTTCTTCCTTCTGCAGCTTCAATAATTCTATTTCCTTCTTTGTCCCGCTGATTTCTGCCCTCAGTGCGGCAGACTTGCGGTCTGCCGCCAGATAGCCGACTACGGTTCCGATGATTATCCCTATAATCAGTAATACTATCTCCATAGGTGTTTTGAAGTGTCCGCCTTATTGTGTCAATATTTCGTTTCCGTCTTCAGTAATCAGGATTTGGCTTTCCCATTGGGCAGAAGGCAGTCCGTCGTCTGTGCAGACGGTCCATCCGTCGGCTTCGTCGATAAAGACTTCGTAGCTTCCCATGTTAATCATCGGTTCGATGGTGAACGTCATGCCCGGCACTATCAGCATGCCCGTACCACGTTTGCCGAAGTGTTCCACATCCGGTTCTTCGTGGAACTTGACGCCGCAGCCATGTCCGCAGAGGTCGCGTACCACGCTGTATCCGTTCTTTTCCGCATGCTCCTGGATGGCGGCGCCTACGTCACCGAGGCGTGCCCAGGGCTGTGCGGTCTGTATGCCTATGTCACGGCATTCTTTGGTGACCTGTACCAGTCTCTGCATGTCGGGGCTGACTTCGCCAATCATGAACATGCGTGATGCGTCGGCAAAGTAACCTTTGTAAATGGTGGATACATCGACATTTACAATATCACCGCTTTTCAGGAATTCCCTGGTGCTGGGAATGCCGTGGCACACTACATCGTTGATGCTGGTGCACACACTTTTGGGGAAGCCTTCGTACATGAAGGGGGCGGGGATGGCGTCGTGGTCTGTGGTGAAGCAATACACCATATGGTCAATTTCGGCTGTGGACATGCCTTCGCGAATGTTCTCGGAGAGATAATCCAGCAGGGCCGTGTTGATTTTGGCGCTTGCGCGGATACCGGCCAACTGCTCCTCGGTGCGGAGTGCGCTTCGCATCGGCAGTTTATATCCTTCTTTCTTATAATGTTGAATTTTGGCTTCTACTTCGTCGGAATAGTTTTTAGGAGTAAACCGGACTCCTTTCATGAACTTTTTCATTGTCTTTTCTTTTTTATGAGACTGCAAAAATACACAATAATGCAGGTGCTTGTACTATCAAGAGCCGAAAAAACATTCGTTTTCTTTATCCCGATACCAGCTTAGAGGGTATTCACCACTTTTATTTCGCTTCTTGAACTGTCTATCCTCCGTACTTGTATCTGGGTCTTTATGCGCTCTTTCAGTCCTTCCACGTGACTGATGATGCCTACCTTCTTGCCGCCCATCTGGTGCAGTTTTTCCAATGTGTCCATAACGGTGTTCAGGTAGTCGCTGCTCAGTGTGCCGAAACCTTCGTCGATGAACAGTGTGTCTACCGAGAGGCTCTGGCGGCTGAGGGAAGAAAGTCCGAGGGCAAGTGACAGAGATACTAGGAAGCTTTCGCCGCCCGATAAGGTGCATGCCGGACGTGCCGCACCTCCTTGATGGAAGTCGCGCAGCAGGATGGTGAGCGAACCGGCCTGGCATTCCAGTTCGTAGCGGTCGGTCAAGCGTTGCAGATAGAAATTGGCGCCTGCCAGCAGTTCTTTCAAGACGAAGCTCTGGGCTATGTTGCGGAAGTTCTTTCCCCGTTCGTCACCGAAGTGACGGCAGAGGCGGTCCCACTTCAGATACTCTTCGCGTAACCGGTCGGCACGTTCCTTTTCTTCCTTTATCCGGTCGATGTTACGGGTGTTTTCTTCCAGGCGTAACTTCTGCTGGCCGATGGATTGGTTGCCGACGGTTATCTTTTCTTCGAGATTCGCGATGAGTGCATCCAGGGTTTCGAGGTTCTCGTTTTCTTCTATTTCGGGCTTCCGGCTGATGTGCTCTTCCACTTGTCCGGTGGCCAGATGAAAGGCGGTCGATGCAGCTACTTCTTCCTCTTTAAGTGTCTGCAATGAGGCACGCAATGCTTCTATCCGGGAGCCGGACCAAGCGGATAGGACGGTGATACGCTCCTCGTCGAGAGTGGGGTTGGCGGCATAGAACCCGGTTAAATCCTTTTGCAGCCTTGCCATTTGTTCTGCGGTGGAGGATATGCTTTGTTTCAGTCCGCTTGCTTGTGTATTCAGATTATTCCAGGCAATCCCCAGGTCCTTGATTTCCATTTCCTGTGTTGCTGCAGGTGCGTTGCGCCAGTCGGGGAATGCGGCATCGATGCTTTCCTTGTTGATGTTTATCCCTTCCAGCTCTTTGTGGATAAGGGCAATGGCGGATTTCAGTTCTCTTTGTTTTTCCTGCGCCAGACGGTAGTTGCGCGTAGCTTGCGTCAGGCGGTCAATAAAGGAGAGGGGGGAGTTCTCCCATTCCGTGTTCCATCCTTCCCAGAGGATGTGGAGAGTGACGCGGTCCATGGTGGCACGTATGTTCTCCTTTTCGTTGGCGGTGAGCGACTCGTAATTGACGATGCTGTTTTTCAGCTCATTCAGCACTCTGTCGGCAGAGTTGAAGGCTTGGCGTGCAGCGTCCACATGTTTTTGGCATTCGTCCTTTTGCCGTTGCAGAGCTATGATTTGTGCGCTGAGCTTTTGAACTTCCGTGAGCTTTTCGTTCAGTTTGTCTGCTTCCAGCTTGTTCTCTTCCAGTAGCTTCTTCAGGGTTTCGCCGGTGGTTGTGGAGAGGCCGACGCCGTTGCATTGGGCGCATTTGGCCTGTGCGTCAGTGTGGGCAAGGTTGTAGCTCCGGAGCGCTCTTGCTGTGGACTGACGGGCATTCTCTGCCAGCGTTCCGTAGGTATTGGATTCTGTCCGGTTGTTGTTCAATGCCTGCTCGGTTTCCTTGTATTCTTTCTCTTTTGTTTCCAGGGAGGTGCGTATGGGAGCAAGGACAGACTGGAAATCTTCATCTTTGCAAAGCGATTTTATTTCTTGTCCGCACACGGGGCAAGTATCCCCGACGACAAGCCGGGAGCGTGTTTCCTTTGCCCACTCTTCTACGGCTTCCTTTTGCTTGTCGTAGAGGGTGCGGATGTCATCATAACTTGTTTTCTTGCTGTCGAATGCCGTTTGCAGGAGGACGTATTGCTTTTGGCACGCCTCCACTTTGGCGTTCAAAGCCTTTTCGTTTTCCTTTGCCTCGTTCAGTGTCCTTTCCGTTTCAGCCAGTAAAGACAAGGCGCTCAATGCTTGCAGCAGGTTCTCCCGTCCGGCATCGAGTTTGTTTTTCTTGTCTTGCAGGGCAGGGCGGTCCATGGTTTCAAGCTGCTTGTTCCGGAGGTTTATTTCGTTTTGCAATGTATGGTTCTCTTGTTCTTTCCGGGTGAGGGCAGCTTCCTTGTCGGTACGCTCCTTGACTTTTACGGGTTGTTGCGCGGCCAGTCTTTCAAGGTGCGCGTTGTAGGTGCCGATGCGTGTTTGGGCATCGAGTGCGGATTTTAGGCCGGTAATGATGGATTGGCTTTGCTCGAACATGGGCAGTAAGGGCGAATGCTCTTGCAAGTACTTCTCGGCACGATGCAGCTTGTCTTCTTGCTCTTTCAGGAAACCGCATAGCCACTTGCTTCCTCCGTCCAGCCGGGCAAAGGATGCTCTTAGTATCCCGGCTTGTGCATGGTTCTGTTGTTGCTGCTGTTGCTGCTGTTTCAAGGTAGAGAGCCAGTTGCGGGCGTCGGCGGTGGCATTCCATTCTTTAATCAGGAGTTCTTTCTGTTTGAATTCGTCCGATTGCAGTTGCGCTTGCTTCCCTTCCCACATTTTCTTTTGCTGTTCACGGGTGAGGAGGAGTTCGGAGTATTTCTTCAGCCAGTCCCTTTTTGCGAGGGCGATGGTTTTCTGCTCATTGGCTTCCTTGACTCCGGCATTTTGCGTGGCTATGGCTTCCTTGATTGCAGCGACTTCTTCTTCTGCCAGGATGTGGATGCCTTCCAGCTTCCGGTTCTGGTTTTCGTATTCCGTCCGTCTTTCCTTGGTGGCGGCATATATTTCGGCACCTATTTCGGAGTAGATACTTGTACCGGTCAGCTTTTCCAGAATATCCGATTTTTCGCTTTCCTTGCTTTGCAGGAACTTGGTGAAGTCGCCTTGCGCCAGCATGGTGGTGCGGCAGAATTGTTCGAAGGTCAACCCCACTGCAGCTTGTATTTCTGCCTTTATCTCATTCTTTTTGTTGAGCTGTGCGCCGCTTTTCTTGTTTTCCAGTGTCCAGCGCACATCTTGCACGGCTCCTGAAATCTTGCGGTGTGCCCGTGCCACGTACCATCGGGCGGTGTAGGGCGTTTCGTTCGAGCCGGTAAACTCCAGCTCCGTCCATGCTTCACTGGTGTTACGGCGCATCAGTTGCCGGCTGTCGTTGATGGCAACATCTTCCTTTTTGGCAGAGAAAGTCTGGCTCAGGTCTTTGTATTTTTCGTTCTCGGCATGGTCCATGCGGGGCGTTTCGTTGTAGAGTGCCAGGCAGATGGCGTCGAGAATGGTTGTCTTCCCTGCACCCGTCTCGCCGCAGATAAGGAAAAGGGATTCCTCGCTTAGCGGTCCGTTCTCAAAGTCGATGACGGCATCTTCTATGGAGGCAAGGTTCTTTATGGTGAGTTTCTGGAGTTTCATGTTCCGGACAAATGATTAGGAGTTGTTCTTGCTTTTCACTTTTTGCATGACAGTCTCCATCAGCTGGCAAAGTTCTGGGTCCATCTCTTCTCCTTCGGTTTCGCGGTAGTAGAGTCTGGCTATTTCCAGGGGAGACATTTCCTGCATCTCTTGGATGGAGATAGGCTTGCTCTCGTCAGTGTCGGCCTGCCGCTCTCGGGTAGTCTTGATGTAGCAATATTTGCATGCCTTGCCTTTGGCGGCGTTCGAGGCTTTTTCGTTGCAGTCGGGGGGCAGGTAGCCTTTTGTCAGCACATTCAGACGGAGGTATGCAGGTTTCTCTTCCGGATATTCTTCCAGTAATTTCAAGGCGTCTTCGAAAGGTGTCGGGTCATGGGGAAGTGTGACGAGCGGAATCGGATTTTCAATTTCCCTTGTACTGATTTGTGGTTCTGCCCCTTTCTCCAACTCGATGATGGAGACGGAGTGCGGATAGGTTTCGTCGAAGCTGACGGGGAGGGGAGTGCCGCAATAGCGTGCGTGGTGATGACTGCCTTTGATGTCCTGAGGGCAATGGATGTGTCCGAGTGCCAGGTAGTCGTATCCTTCTCCCATAGCGCTGAGGGGAACATACTCTATTCCGCCGATACTCTCATCGTGCCCGCTACGGTCGCTGCCTTCAATAGAGAGATGGGCCATGAGGACGACGGGAAGCTGTGCCGTATTCCGTTTCTTCACTTCGTCCAGCAGTGCCTGGAAGAAGCGTGCCTGTCGTTGGTCGCGCGGTGTTTCAGTGTCCAGCAGGGGGAAGTTTTGCGGATAGACGTGGGGCACGGCAATGACGTAGCCTATTGTCTTTTTTTCATTGTTTATCTCGATGATGTGCTTGTCCAGATTCACTTCCTCGGCTGTACGTTCGATGTTTCCCACAACGTTCAAGCCGAAGTGCTGCCAGAGGCTGCTGTCTATCTCCAGTTTCGAGCTGCTGTCGTGGTTTCCGGCGGTGACTACGATGGCCATTCCGGGGCAGGCTTGATGGATGTTCAGCATGGCGTCGGTGTACATCTTCTGCGTGGCGGCAGCGGGAGAGGAGTAGTGGTAGATATCTCCGCTTACCACCATGGCGTCGGGCTGCTCTTCGGTTACTATGCGGGTGAGTTGCCGTAGGAAGGCCTGCTGTTCGGCGGTGCGGTCGTAGTTGTAGAGGGTGTGTCCCAGGTGCCAGTCGCTGGTGTGTAGTATCTTCATTGTTTTTATGGTTTCAATGGATGTGGGTTATGGTTTCCTTAGAATATAAATCTTGTGTGTTCCTCGTCCTTTGTAGTCGATGCCCGATTCGGGATTGGCTATCCATTCGCGCAACTCGCGGGAAGCGGCAGACTTCAATAAGCCGGTCAGTTGGCAATAGTCGGCTTGGGTCATGAAGCTGTTCTTTTCCAGGTATTTTTTTGCCCGTTCCAGCCGTTCCTGCGGAGAAAACACTTGTGAGGAGCGTTGGAATTTGTCGGTGGAACGTTTCAGGTGGCAATGGCGAGCGGTACGGTACAGTAGTTCTTTGTCCACCTTGAAATGTATGTCCTTCAGGCAGATGCTGACGGCGTTTCGCTTGGTGTCTCCTTCTTCGCCCGTCTCCCGTTCACGGTCTTGCCGCAGACCGAGGGCAGGGGTGAATACTCCTAAGTTGTCAATCTTCACGGAGTAACCTTGCCCCATTTGGTAGGCTATTTCGTCGGTGATGGCTTGCACCAGTCCGATGATGTCTCCTCGTGTGAAGGATGAGGCGTATGCTATCTTTTCGGTGATGGTTTCCAAGTCCACCTGCCCGTATAGTTTCATTCGTGGGTAGAGGATGCGTTTGCCGTCTTCTCCCGGCAGGTTCAGTTCCTGCATGTTGTATTCTGCCATGATGGTAGCGTTGTTATGAGGTTCGTTTGTTTATTGGGGCTTACAGAGTTTGTCCCAAGGTTGCGGATGTGTATGCCAAGGTTGGGGATTTCTATCCCAAGGCTTGGGATAGACAAACCAAGGGCGAAGGTAATTCTTTATCTCTATACTTGCAAACTTTACTATTAGTAGTTAGGAAGTTTTTTATTGGTAGTCGGGAAGTTTTTTGTTATAGGTTTGAGAGAGGAATTGAAAAAAACGTTATCTTTGTTACATAAGAGAAGTGCATGAATGATGAACAAAACTAAAATTAAGCGATATATGAAACATTATCCGGACTTATTATTGTTGTTTGCCTTATTGTCCGTTACCACAATGATTAAAGCACAAATATCGATAAGACCTTATAGCGAATGGGAAGCAACCCAGTTTGTTGCAGTGAACGGACATCAGCCCGAAGACTATGTAAAGCCAGATAATAATTGGGAAATACTATACAATTTACGGACTCCACGTACTCAAGCCGAACTTCGTGAAATGGGTATTAAATGCTCTGATAGCCAATTATTGTTATTGGAAGTAGGTGGACTTGTCAGTAAAACAAAAGGAAAATGGGAAGCTACTATACCCATTCTCGACAAAGAACAGACCAATTCTCTAAGAAGCTTAAGTAAGGAGATTGCTGAATCCATGTATGTCAAAACAAAGGCAGACTTTATATCATTGGCACAAACTATCAGTGAAATGGGATTCAAGAACAATGTACTCTCACTTGTTTTTTCATACCTTCTGGATGGAAAAATGTGGACAAAGTTAGTCTTGTTTGAGGATGTTGACAATTATACAAGCTGGAGTGGCTGTTACTGGGTATTATACGAATCAAGAAATGGCTTTGCATGCGGTACGAATGGTTTCGGAGAACAGAATTTGATTTTGACTTACATCAATAGCGGCATTGCTCCTGACAACGACATTATGGACCATTGTGCCGATGAAATAGCCCAATTCGGAAAAGTAACAGATGCCAAACTCGTTTCTCAGTTAAAATCTTATGGGCTGGTAGATGATAATGGAGATGTATTATTTCCTATTATAAAGAAACGGCAAGACCGCTTTCATCAAATAACTGAAAAATTGGTAAACTCTATCAGTGCGGAACTAAAGAATAATTGTGGCTCCTTAGCAAGCCAATATGGTATTGACAATGAAAAAGTGGCAATGGTGATGCTGTACCATGAAGTCATGTGGGATTTGGTAGATAATCTGATTCAAGATAGGATAATCTTCACTCCAGCTATTTTCAAAGATGAAGAATCGAATAAAGAACGATTGAATGAAGTCGTTTTCTTCATAGAAGGAGGATTAATGCAATAATAATTCGATAGAGAAAAGGACATTTGACTTTGAAGAGTTTTCTGTAAATGTATTTCAAGTGCATAGAAAATAGCCAATTAAAAATAAAGAATTATGTACGAATGGGCCAATGAAATGAACTGTGCCGTAACTGTATGCGACACAAAGGGAATCATCCTATATATGAACGAGAAAGCATGCCGTACGTTTGCCAAACACGGTGACCTGATAGGCAAGAATCTCTTTGATTGCCACAACCCGCAATCGCAGGCCAAGATACGCGAACTGCTGGAGACGGGGGAAGTGAATGCCTACACCATTGAGAAGAACGGTGTCAAGAAAATGATTTATCAGACGGCATGGAAACAGGACGGAGTAGTCGGTGGCCTGGTGGAGATTTCGATGGAAATACCCGGAGAGATGCCACACTATATGAGAAAATAACAAAATGATATATGATATGAAAACACTTTCTAATTCAGAACTGACAATTAAAGTCTCCCCACATGGGGCCGAGTTATGCAGTATCTTGCATGATGGAAAAGAATATCTTTGGCAGGCAGACCCCGCTTTCTGGAAACGGCATTCTCCGGTGCTTTTTCCCATTGTAGGCAGCGTTTGGGAGAATGAATACCGTCACGAAGGCGTTTCCTACGCATTGACGCAACACGGTTTTGCCCGCGATATGGATTTTGAATTGATGCTTGAACTGGAAGATGAAGTGCGTTATCGACTGGTTGACAGTGAGGAAACACGCAAGAAATATCCTTTCCCGTTTTGCCTTGAGATAGGCTATCGGATAGAGGGAAAGAAGATTGAGGTGCTTTGGAAAGTCATCAATACCGGAACACGCGAAATGCACTTCCAGATAGGGGCCCATCCGGCTTTCTATTACCCGGACTATGATGCGGAGACAACGGACCGTGGATATTTCGGCTTTGATAAGACGGAAGGTTTGCACTATATCCTTATCTCCGAGAAAGGATGTGCCGCTCCGGATAAGGAATATTTGCTTGAGTTGACAGATGGCCTGCTGCCTTTGGACATACACTCCTTTGATAATGATGCCCTGATTCTGGAAAACAGTCAAGTGAAAGAAGTTACATTATATAATAAGGAGAAGAAGCCCTATCTCAGTCTGTATTTCGACACTCCGGTGGTGGGGTTATGGTCGCCTCCGGCCAAGAATGCTCCGTTTGTCTGCATCGAGCCGTGGTACGGGCGTTGTGACCGTGCCCATTATAAGGATGAATATAAGGATAAGGACTGGATGCAGCATTTGGCACCGGGAGGAGTCTTTAAAGGTGGGTATACAATTGATATAAGATAAAAAATGAAGAAGGATACTGAAAATAATTCGGTATCCTTTTTATTTGGAGAATGCAATGTCACTATCTTTGCGCCCGGTAAAAATATAGGTTGTTTTTTAAGGTGTGAAGAAGAGTCTTATTGCATTGGCGTTCGGTACATTGGGGCTGGGGATTGCCGAATTTACGATGATGGGTATTTTGTCCTATGTGGCTACTGATTTGGGAATCAGCATTCCCGTGGCCGGTCATTTCATTTCTGCGTATGCGTTGGGTGTTTGTTTTGGTGCACCCATGCTGCTCCTGGCCCGCAAACGTCCGTTGAAGCAGATTCTGCTGGTTTTGATGACATTAATGATTGTGGGTAATATTTGTGCGTCTATGGCACCCAATTATTGGGTCTTGCTGTTGGGACGTTTTGTTTCCGGACTTCCTCATGGCGCTTATTTTGGGGTGGCTTCCATTGTTGCGGGAAAATTGGCTGATAAGGGGAAAAGCTCGGAGGCGGTTTCAATTATGATAGCGGGAATGACTGTGGCCAATCTGTTTGGGGTGCCGTTGGGTACTTCGTTGAGCCATACGCTGTCTTGGCGTGCCACGTTTCTGCTGGTAGGTGCCTGGGGATTGATAACATTGTACTACATTTGGCGTTGGGTACCGCAGGTCGAAGGACTGAAAGACACGGGATTTAAAGGACAGTTCCGTTTTTTGAAAAAGCCGGCGCCGTGGCTCATATTGGGAGCTACAGCTTTGGGCAACGGTGGTGTATTCTGCTGGTATAGCTATATCACTCCGTTGCTGACTGAGGTTTCCGGTTTTAGTGCGGACAGCATTACGGCACTGATGGTACTGGCAGGATTCGGAATGGTTGTCGGCAATCTGGTCAGTGGGCGCATGTCCGACCGGTACACTCCGGGGAAGGTCGGCACGGTGGTGCAAGGGATGATATGTGTTATTTTATTATTGATATTTTTACTCTCTCCCCATCCGTGGTGTTCGGCAATATTGATGACGCTTTGTACGGCAGGTTTGTTTGCCGTCTCCAGTCCGGAGCAGGTGTTGATGATTCGTGTGGCTCCTGGAGGAGAAATGTTGGGAGGCGCTTGTGTGCAGATGGCTTTCAATTTTGGGAATGCTATCGGAGCCTATATCGGAGGCCTTGCCTTGAGTGGAGGATACCGTTATCCTGCATTGGCAGGCGTGCCGTTTGCACTGATGGGATTTATTTTATTCCTTGTCTTCTACAAGAAATTTCAGGCGAAGTATTAAGTGTTTCATTTTTTTTGTGTATGTTTGTCCGCAAGTATTAACTAAACTCGATAACTTATGAAGACTTTGAATTATGTGAAGATATTGCTGTTGTGTGTATTTACGATTGGGCTGGCGTCTTGTGGGGATGATGTGTATTATACTATGCAGAATAGTGACGACAAATTGTGTGGAAAGACGTGGATAGAAGAATATCAGACGGAAAACAAAGATGGAGTTGAAGTGTTATGCAGTCATCAGCTGAAGTTTGCCAAAGTTGATAATTCTGGACAGGAAATTTGGGAGTATTATCGCGGAGGCGAGTCCCGTCCCTATGAAACGACTTCACGTACTTTTACTTGGAAATGGATGGATAAGTCTATGGAGGGGTTGACTCTGAATTATGGTGCCGGTGAAATCAAGTACTTTGATAATGTATGGGTGCGCGAACATTATTTATCCGGTAAACTGGATGGAGTGGTTGTTATGATGGTAGATGCTAATTATAAATAAAGTATGGCTTATGAATAATATGTTGAAATACACAAAAATGTTATTGTTGTTTGTCCTTGTATTAGGATTGACATCATGTGATAGTGAGGAAGAAACGGAATATAATCTGCCCGGTGAATGGTATACATCTGAAGAAATAGATTTCGGGGCATATACTTGGGGTAGGGGGACGATTATGACCTTTAACGCGCGCAACCAAGGTACTATTGGTTCATATGGCGACCCGAATTATTTGCTTTTCAGATGGAATTGGGTTAGTGGGGCTTACAATCTGATGGAATTGGAATTCTATGATGATGGCAGCATGGCTTACATTGAAGGAGCCATGGCTGATTCTTATTCTTTCAGTGGTACTTGGTATAATAGCTGGAGGGAATATCAAGATAATATTCACGGACAGCCTTTTCGTATGCGTCGGCAATGACGACATGCTTATCAATAAAAAACGGAGCAAATCAATTGCTCCGTTTTTTATTGTATGTCAGCTTTTTACTTATTCTTCAAAACCAATTTCTTGAACTCTCCCGGATAAGGTGTTTCAAACCGCATCAGCTCTCCCGTGACGGGATGATAGAAACAGAGTTTGAAAGCATGCAGGGCCAAGCGTCCGATAGGATTTACGTCTTCCAGTCCATAGCGTCCGTCGCCGATAATGGGATGCCCCAAATCCTGCATGTGTACACGTATCTGGTTTTTTCGTCCCGTTTCCAGGTTCAGTTCAACGAGAGAGTATCCATTGGCTCGTTTGATGGTACGGTAATGCGTAATGGATTCTTGTCCCCCGTCATCTGTCGGGCTGGAGTATACATACAGCTTACGGTCTGTCAACCAAGAAACCACGGTTCCTGCATCTTTTTCCATCTCGCCGACCACTACGGCTACGTATCGCCGGTCTGTTACAATGTCATGCCAGTTATCGCGTAGTGTACGTTGGGTCTTCTCGTCTTTGGCAAACATCATCAAGCCGGAGGTGTCACGGTCCAGGCGGTGCACGATGTGTACACGGTGCTGCTTGCCCGAGCGTTGCACGTATTCATTCAAGATGGTATAGGCGGTACGTTCCTTTTGCCGGTCAGTGTTGACGGACAGCAAACCCTGCATCTTCTCTATCACGATGATATAGGCATCCTCGTATACAATCTTCATCAGTTTATGGTTGAACTCTTTACGTCCCTTCTCACGGCTGATTTGTACTTTCATACCCGGTTTCAGGGGAAAATTGTATTGTGTAGTGATAACGCTGTCCACATATATAATGCGTTTGCTCAGCAATGATTTCAACTTGGTGCGGCTGGCGTCCGGCATTTTAGCTGCCAGAAACTCCATGAGCTCCATCGGTTCCTTCACCATGTAGTCCGTATATTGTGTGCGGGCTCTTGCTGTAATTTTTTCTTTTGCCACGACTGGTTTTAATTTACGATTAGACAATTTACAATTTACGATTGAAAACTACTTGGACTTTCAATCTTTTAATTCCAATAATACTACGTTTTCCACATGGTGGGTGTGCGGGAACATGTCTACCGGTTGAACGGCCTTCACTTTATATTTCGCATCGAGCAGTTGCAGGTCGCGCGCCTGCGTAGCCGGATTACAGCTGACGTATACGATGCGTTTGGGTTCGGCAAACAGAATGACATCCACTACATCCTGGTGCATTCCGGCACGGGGAGGGTCGGTGATGATGACATCGGGACGGCCGTATTGGTTGATGAAGTCTTGTGTCAGCATGTCTTTCATATCTCCGGCAAAGAACAATGTATTTTTAATTCCGTTAATCTCGGCATTGACCTTGGCGTCTTCAATGGCTTCGGGCACATATTCTATGCCGATTACCTGGCGTGCGTGCTTGGATACGAAATTGGCAATGGTACCCGTGCCGGTATAAAGGTCATAAACAAGCTCGTTACCGGTCAGTCCGGCAAAGTTGCGCGCTACTTTGTAGAGGTTGTAGGCTTGTTCGGAGTTGGTCTGATAGAAAGATTTGGGACCTACCTTGAAGCGCAGTCCCTCCATTTCCTCGAAGATGTGGTCTTTTCCCTTGAAGGTGTGTACCTCGAGGTCGGTGATGGTATCGTTGCACTTATTATTAATAATGTATAGCAGGGAAGTGATTTCGGGGAATGTATCTGCTATGTATTGCAGCATTTGCTTGAACAGAGCCATTTCCTCCTCTTTCTCTATCTTGCAGATGAGGATTACCATCAGTTCGCCGGTGGTAGAGGTACGCACAATCATATTGCGTAGCATTCCTTCATGCGTACGCAGGTTGATGAAGGAATAGTTGTGCTGGTAGGCATAGTCGCGTACCGCATTGCGGATGCGGTTGGATATATCGTCCTGCAACCAGCACTTTTCTATGGCAAGCACTTTATCGAAAGCATTGGGAATATGGAAGCCTACGGCATTCATCTGTTCGTACACTACATTCTGCTGAACCTCTTCTGTCGTCAGCCAACGTTTGTTGGAAAAAGTGTACTCCAGTTTATTCCGGTAGAACTGAGTTTTTTCTGAACCTAATATCGGAGAGATTTCCGGCAATTCGATTTTGCCGATGCGGGTGAGGTTGTCCGTTACTTGTTTTTGCTTATACTTGATTTGCTCGGAATAGGGGAGAACCTGCCATTTACAACCGCCGCATACACCATAATGTTGGCAGAATGGAACTGCCCGTACTGCCGAATATTCATGGAATTTCACAGCCTCGGCTTCAGCATAATGATGCTTTTTTCTCTTAATTTGCAGGTCAACTACATCGCCGGGGACGACATATGGTACGAAAATCACCAAATCATTGACTTTTGCGATGGCTTTTCCTTCGGCAGCCACATCCGTAATTGTCACCTTCTCCAGTAGGGGAAGTTCTTTTCTCTTTCTTGCCACTTTTACACCAATCTAATAAATTCTTCGGCAAAAATAGACATTTTTTCGGGATTTCTCTCTATGAAATGAAATATTAAAGATTGCAATGTCGAAATTGCATTTTAGCATAAAGTTTTTTCTGAAAAAGTTTTCTAGTCTGCGAAATATACTTAGATTTGCGAGCAGAAAAGAGAAATCACTATCAAAAACTTTAAATTTATATTATGGACAAAAAAAGAGTTTATACCTTTGGTAACGGCCAGGCAGAAGGAAAGGCCGATATGAGAAACCTTTTGGGTGGGAAAGGTGCTAACCTTGCAGAAATGAACCTTATAGGGGTTCCGGTTCCTCCGGGCTTTACAATAACGACAGAAGTTTGTACGGAATATTATGAAATGGGGCAGGATAAAGTCGTTGCTCTGTTGAAGAATGAAGTTGAACAAGCCATTGCCCATGTGGAAACACTGATGCGTTCCAAATTCGGTGATGTGGAGAATCCGTTGCTGGTTTCCGTACGTTCGGGTGCGCGCGCTTCCATGCCGGGCATGATGGACACTATCCTGAATCTTGGCTTGAATGACGAAGTGGTGGAAGGCCTGACGCGCAAGACGGGCAATGCACGCTTTGCATGGGACTCTTACCGTCGTTTCGTGCAGATGTATGGCGACGTGGTGCTGGGCATGAAACCGGTGAACAAGGAAGATGTAGACCCGTTCGAGGCTATTATAGAAGAGGTGAAACATGCTAAAGGCGTGAAGCTGGATAACGAGCTTGAGGTGGAAGACCTTAAGGAACTCGTGAAGAAGTTCAAGGCTGCGGTGAAAGAACAAACCGGAAAAGACTTCCCGACTTGTGCCTACGAGCAGTTGTGGGGTGCCGTTTGTGCCGTATTCAACTCCTGGATGAACGAACGTGCTATTTTGTATCGTAAGATGGAGGGAATTCCTGACGAATGGGGTACTGCCGTAAGCGTTCAGGCTATGGTATTCGGTAATATGGGCGAGAGCTCTGCTACGGGTGTTTGCTTCAGCCGCGATGCTGCTACCGGTGAGGACCTTTTCAATGGCGAGTATTTGATTAATGCACAAGGTGAAGACGTGGTTGCCGGTATCCGTACTCCGCAACAGATTACAAAAATCGGTTCTCAACGTTGGGCTGAATTAGCCGGTGTAAGCGAAGAAGAACGTGTCAGCAAATATCCTTCCATGGAGGAGGCTATGCCGGAAATCTATAAGGAACTGGATGCTTTGCAGACAAAACTCGAAAATCACTACCGTGATATGCAGGATATGGAGTTTACAGTACAAGAGGGTAAACTCTGGTTCCTCCAGACCCGTAACGGTAAGCGTACCGGAGCCGCTATGGTGAAGATTGCCATGGACTTGCTCCATCAAGGTATGATTGACGAAAAGACTGCATTGATGCGTTGTGAGCCCAATAAGTTGGACGAACTGCTCCACCCGGTATTTGATAAGACAGCTCTGAAACAAGCTAAGGTGTTGACTCGTGGTCTTCCCGCTTCTCCGGGTGCCGCTACGGGACAAATCGTATTCTTTGCCGATGATGCTGCCGAATGGCATGCTGCCGGCAAGCGTGTGGTGATGGTACGTATCGAGACTTCTCCGGAAGATTTGGCAGGTATGGCAGTTGCCGAAGGTATCCTGACTGCCCGCGGTGGTATGACTTCGCATGCGGCAGTGGTTGCTCGTGGTATGGGTAAGTGCTGTGTGTCTGGTGCAGGTGCCTTGAACATCGACTACAAGGCGCGTACAGTGGAAGTGGATGGTGTACTGTTGAAAGAGGGTGACTATATCTCCTTGAACGGAAGCACCGGTGAAGTATATAAAGACAAGGTGGAGACAAAAGCGGCTGAGCTGTCCGGTGACTTTGCGGAACTGATGGATTTGGCAGACAAATATACGAAGCTGCAGGTTCGTACCAATGCGGATACTCCTCATGATGCCGCAGTAGCACGTAATTTTGGCGCTGTGGGTATCGGTCTTTGCCGTACGGAACACATGTTCTTTGAAGGCGAGAAGATTAAAGCCATGCGCGAGATGATTCTGGCAGAAAATGCAGAAGGGCGCCGCAAGGCTTTGGCTAAGATTCTTCCCTACCAGCAAGCTGACTTCAAGGGAATTTTCAAGGCAATGGAAGGCTGTCCGGTGACGGTGCGTCTGCTTGATCCTCCTTTGCATGAGTTTGTTCCCCATGACCTGAAGGGACAGCAGGAAATGGCAGATACGATGGGCGTGAGCCTCCAGTATATCCAGCAACGTGTTGAGGCACTTTGTGAGCATAATCCGATGTTGGGTCATCGTGGTTGCCGTTTGGGAAATACATATCCTGAAATTACACAGATGCAGACGCGTGCCATCCTGGGTGCTGCTTTGGAATTGAAGAAGGAAGGTGTTGAAACCCATCCTGAAATCATGGTGCCTCTGACCGGTATCTTGTATGAGTTCAAGCAGCAGGAAGAAGTGATTCGTGCTGAGGCTGCCCAGTTGTTTGAAGAAGTGGGTGACAGCATCGACTTCAAGGTAGGTACAATGATTGAGATTCCGCGTGCCGCCTTGACTGCCGACCGCATTGCTTCCTCTGCCGAGTTCTTCTCATTCGGTACGAACGACTTGACTCAGATGACATTTGGTTATTCACGCGACGATATCGCTTCCTTCCTCCCGATTTATCTGGAGAAGAAGATTCTGAAAGTAGACCCGTTCCAGGTACTCGACCAGAATGGTGTAGGACAGTTGGTGCGCATGGCTACTGAAAAGGGACGTGCTATCCGTCCGGATTTGAAGTGCGGTATCTGCGGCGAACATGGCGGTGAGCCTTCTTCTGTGAAGTTCTGCCACAAAGTTGGCTTGAATTATGTCAGCTGTTCTCCGTTCCGTGTGCCTATTGCACGTCTGGCTGCGGCGCAGGCTGCTGTTGAGGAATAATTCATTCAACTTTAAATCATTCGACAAACTTCCGCTTACACTGGGCTTACACCCAAAAGCAAAGTGAATGATTTTCAGCACTATATTAGTGTGGCCCAAGCTGCCGTTGAGGAATAACTCTGAATTAGCTTAATTTTTATATCAGGCTGTAACTCATTGAAATACATGAGTTACAGCCTGAGTTGTTCTTATACGGTTCGTACACTTGACAACGGAAACCGCGCCAAATGTGCGTACTGGCTTACTCCCTGCTTACACTAAAATTGATGTTGCTTACACCTGCTTACACCATCAAAAAAGCCTATGGCAGCGTAAAAAAGAAAGGCTTATGACAACTACATTAAAAGCAATCGTAAGGAAGCCGCGAACGGACGGCCTTTACGCAGTGTACATCCGAATTGTACACAACCGGAAACCCGGTTACATCAAGACCAACAAGATTGTCGATGCGGATCATATCTCTAAGGAGAATGAACCGACCGACCCTGTCGTTAATGAGTATTGTTCAATGCTGGTACGACAGTACACAGACCGACTGAACAGAACCAACACTTCACTTTGGTCTGTCAGTGAAATTATAGAGTATCTTCTCAAAACGGATGAGGAGGTGTGCTTCAGTGAGTATGCCCGTATGTTCATCCGTCAGATGCGGGCTGACGGACATGAACGCAATGCCAAGAACTATCAACTTGCAGTGTCACACCTGGAGCGTTATATGGGGACTACACGAGTTATGTTTGGGCATTTGACTGCTGCCGTCCTCAAAAAATGGATAGAATCATTGTCAAAGACACATCGTGCGAAGGAAATGTACCCTACCAATGTCCGAATGATTTTCCGTTCGGCGATAGCAGATATGAACGATGATGAGAAAGGCATACAACGAATCAAGTTCGATCCGTGGGTAAAAGTACAAATTCCCAAGTCTGAGCCAAGTGAAAAACTGGCCATCAGTGCAGAAGAATGTCGAGAGTTCTTTAATCGGCCTTTGCCTAGAACCAAGATGCTTTCTTCCCTCCCGGAACTGGGCAGAGATGTTGCACTTCTTTCTCTGTGTTTAGGCGGAATCAATACCGTGGACTTGTACAATTTGAAGAAGTCGGATTATCGTGACGGAATCATTGGCTACAAACGTGCTAAGACCAAACACAGCCGCAAGGATGAAGCATATATAGAAATGCGCGTGGAACCGTTTATTCAAGACATGTTCAACAAGTATTTGTCAGAAGAAGAGGACGAATTTCTTTTCACCTTCCACCAGCGCTATGGCAGTACCGACAGTTTCAATGCCAATGTCAATATCGGTATCCGTAAAATTTGCATGGATATGGGTATGACAAACAAGGAGGACTACTACTGCTTCTATACCTTCCGTCATACGTGGGCTACCATAGCACAGAACGATTGCAATGCCAATCTCTACGAAGTGGCATTCGGTATGAATCACAGCCATGGTCTTAAGGTAACCCGTGGGTATGTAAAGGTGGACTTTACTCCGGCTTGGGAGTTGAATGCCCGTATCATTGACTTCATCTTCTTCAGCAACAAGCCCAGTAAACAAGGACTTGCCAAAGATTTGGATGAATCAGGTGATAAGATGTTTCGCATTACTGCAAAGATGATGATTTACGCCCGTGCCTATTTCAAAGGTGAGGTTATCGCTGAATTTACTGACATCGGCTTCAACAATGTGGATGAAGTACTAAGCAGGATCGTGAAAATGTTCCCCAAAGACATACCAGTTGGATGTACTGTTCAGATTCGTCTAACGAATTGTGACAATCACAAAGAAGTGGTTTATGAACGCAGCAAAGGTAAGGGCTTCTAAGCACCCTATACCTTATATATAGCGAACAATCCGCATCAGTCTATACGATTGGTGCGGATTGTCTATTTTGGTAGGTTCCCTATCAAATTACTTTATGCTATCTTAAAAGTTGAACTTGACCAGAGGGAAAACACTTACTCATACCCCCGATAACCTACCTACTTCTCGCAGGTACGGCATTTTGTTCCCTTGGGGTGGACTCAATAATTTCTGGGTCCGGTTGCACGTAGGTTGGCAATAACCATCATAACGATGAAGAGCAGCACCTTCCATGCCAGCATGAATCCGTTTTTTACCAGCCACCAGGTAAGCCGGATAGCCAAACCGATAATCCACATGACCAGCCTAAGCAACAGACCGAATACAATGAGTACCGGTACCATATATATAATGAGCAAGAGTTCAGCCATAGCAGTATGTTCTAAGTTATTATAGCACTCAGATGAGTGTTTTTTATAACCAAATATACTAAAAATCAGCGAGATACTAATTTTTTTCATCTACTTTATTTGGCTTGTTAGTATACTTTAAGTCTTTGTTTTCAGCGGTTTATACTGAAAAATAAGGGTTGGATTGGCTCATGATATGTGAGAAATATAATCTCATCTACCATGCGACTTTCATCATGCTATACAGTGAAAATTGGTATGGTAAAAATCATTTTTTTAGTTATTGCAAAACGTGTTATCCGAGGCTACAGCTTTGCCTGTTAAATTGCATCTGAAGATAGGAAACAACCCATCTCTTCCCTCCTTGTGTAAGAAGTCTTCGTGTTGTTATACTATCGAAGAAATGGTATTCATTTATCAAGAGCAGCTTTACTCAGAGTTATTATCATTTTGGAGCATTCAGTCTTTCGAAAGTCAGGACCAGGTCATCCGAATGATTGAAGTCTGTCGGGCTGGAGCATCAGGCATGACAAGGATTGAACGAAATACAGACCATGAAAGATAGGCATTGGAAGAAACAAAAACAAGTAACCTTGAATATGTGGATAGGATTACCAAAAGCATCTGAGCATTCAGATGAATATACCTTGAATACTTGATAATCAAAATAAATCGACCGAAGATTTCTCCCAAGAATGATGTTGTGAATTTTTGCGTTTCGCCGTTTTTTGTGCTTCTTTGAGGTCTCTAAAGCTACCGGGAAGGCATCGAACTGCGTTGCAGGATTTGTCAAGCAAGTTGTACCCTTGTCATTACAAAACGGAGTTTTATCCTCACAAGGGTCACTTGCCGATTGCTGCCGCAACGGGGCGATAAATCGCTGTTTCGCTCTGCGAAATAGGTGTCTGGAGAACCCGGCTAACAAGTAATCCAAGGAAGTATGAAACAGAAGACCAAAGTATTTCAGTTGCGGCTTACCCCGGAGGAAGCCCAACTGTTGAAGGAAAAATCAGGCTCATTCCACTCTGTGAGCCATTATATCCTGTCGGCAGTGCAGGAATTTTCCAATGTGGATGTGAAGGAACGCATCGAGTTGATCCGAGAACTCGGTGAGTTCTACCGAAAGAATCAGAACGAACTGTCCTGGGCAGGCGGCAACCTGAATCAGGTGGTCAAGCGAGCCAATGAACTGGCGGTAGCCGGGTTACTTGCACCCAGCTATATCCATGAGATTGTGCTTCCAACCATCCGCGAAACTCAGGAAACGATAAACCGCATCAAATGGGATTTGGAACTGATTACACTCAAGTGTATAAAGACCAAAATGCCGAAGTAGTGTTTGTGCGGTATATGTTTTGACCGTTGAACCCAACTAATCCGACTATTCAGATGATAGCAACCATTTTACCCGGAAGTTCGAACTTCCATGCTGTAGATTACAATGAACGGAAGGTGGCGAAAGGTGTAGCCCGGTTACTGGAGATACAAAACTTCGGAGCACTCGGTGAAGTACGCAAGCCAACCCCCGATGAGTTGACTCAGTTTCTCATGGAATATTCCTCCATGAATCCCAGAATACAGAAAGCCCAGTTCCATGTAGCCATCTCCTGCAAGGAACATGAGATGACGGAACAGCAGTTACTTGATTTCGCGCACCAATATCTGCAGGAAATGGGGTATGCCGAACCCGGACAACCCTGGCTCATCTATTCCCACAACGATACAGACAATGCGCACTTGCACATTGTGACTTCAAGAATTGCGCCCGATGGACACAAGATACAGCACGACCATGAGCGCAGACGCTCGCAGGCGGTCATTGACAAGATACTTGGAACCGATAGAACACAAAAAACAGAGAAAGACATCGAGGCCGCCAAGCAGTACAGCTTCTCCTCCTTTGCCCAGTTCAAGGCCGTGATGGGAACCATGGGCTATGAAGTCTTCCAGAAAGACGGGAACGTCTTCGTCAAGCAAGGCGGTAGAATCCAAAAGAAACTCCCCCTGACAGAGATTGAAGCCCTGTTCAAGAAAGGTTATCAGGACAAGGCACGCAACCGCCAGCTGAGAGCCTATCTGAAAAAATACCGAGACGTATGCGCCAACAAGGAGGAACTGCAGAAGGAAATGAAGAAGAATTTCGGCGTGGATGTGGTCTTCTTCGGCAAGAAAGACAAACCCTACGGGTACATGCTGATTGACCATGCCAACAAGACCGTCATTCATGGTGCCCGGGTTCTAGCCGTAGAAGAACTCCTCGACTTTGCTACTCCCGAACAACGCTTTGACCGGATAGAAGCATTCATAGACCAACTGTTGACCCTCAATCCCAAAATCACTCAGGGAGAAATTTTCCAGAAACTCAAGAAACAGCGTGCCTATATAAAGAAAGGTGTCATCTACTACGATGACCAAAGCAGACCCTTGCCGCCTTTCATGGCCAAGGCCATAGACTGCAACAACCGCATCAGCTTCATCGAAAAGTTCCGTCCGCAGAACGCAGCCGAAGTGGAATTGCTGTGCAAGGTATTCAAGGTGGACCGACCGGACCTGGTGGACATCTCTACGGAACGTCCTCCCAAGTATGCCGATTCCGTCGGCCGCCTGCATGAAATCTTCAATGATCCCGAAGTGAAGTCCCCCCGCAGCGCCATGTACCAGGAAGGCTTCATCATCCGTCAAGTTGATGATACCTACTATGCCATCAACTTCAAGGAACATATCCTTATCAACCTGAATGAAGAAGGATTCAATGTGGAACGGGTGAAGAAGAAATCCAAGAAGCAAAAACGAAACGGAGTTCCGTTTAAGAAGTCCAAGAAGAAGACGCTCAATCCAATTAAATCCCTTCAGCGCAAGTCGCATCAAGGACTGGGTAAACTCCGGAAAGAAGGTATCGGCAGCCACAGCGCCAATCGCGAATGGGAAGTTGGGAAAAAGACGAACTACGATGAGGTGGATAATGGCCACTCTATGAAAATTTAAAATCCTTGACTCTTAGGATGATATTTGGATGTACTATTATGTTCAACTAGATAAGCTATGTTACGGGTAATAAAGTTTACCTGTAACATACTTATCTACATATTTAACCGCTCTTTCAATTTCGTATTCCGTTTTAAAACCTGCATGTTGTTGATGGCATAATGAAGGGCATTGGGTGTGCCGATAAGAATGCAGATTTTCTTGGCACGAGTGATACCGGTATAGATAAGGTTACGTTGCAGCATGATGTAGTGGTTCATCATGACGGGCATCACCACGATGGGATATTCAGAGCCTTGCGACTTGTGGATGGTAGTAGCATAAGCCAATGTCAGTTCTTCCAATTCTGAGATTTCATAAGATACCAGTGTTCCTTCGAAATTCACACTCAGTGTATTCTCATCCGTATCTACCGATTCGATATAGCCCAAGTCACCGTTAAACACTTTCTTTTCGTAGTTGTTTCGTAGCTGCATGACACGGTCACCCAGTTTGAAGGTGTTGACTCCACGAGTCAGTCCAACCTTTGAGGGATTCAAGGCTTTCTGCAGCGCTGCATTCAGTGCAATGGCTCCGATATTCCCTTTCTGCATGGGAGTCAGTACCTGAATCTGATGGGCATCTACCTCATACGCATGAGGAAGCCGCTTCTGCACCAGTTCTACAATGCTTTCAGCTACAGTTTCGGGCTGTTCCTGTTTGATGAAGAAGAAGTCGGTATTCTTGCCGTTGCTCGTATCGGGATAATTGCCCTGATTGATGGCATGGGCACTCATCACAATCCGGCTGCTTTGCGCCTGACGGAAGATGCGGGTCAGGCGGATAACAGGTATCTTCCGGCTTTCAATGATGTCGCGCAGTACGTTTCCAGGTCCTACACTTGGCAGCTGGTCCACGTCACCTACCAGGACTAGACGCATGTTCGAGGGGATAGCTTTCATCAGATGCATCATCAGGTGGATGTCTATCATCGAACATTCATCCACAATGAGTGCATCTCCTTCCAAAGGATTCTCCTCGTTGCGCTTGCAGCCTTCCTGCGGGTTATACTCCAACAGACGGTGGATGGTTTTTGCTTCCCTTCCAGTAGCTTCGCTCATTCGTTTGGCGGCACGTCCGGTAGGGGCAGCCAACAGAATCTTCAATCCCATGTGCTGGAATGCGGCAAGAATACCTTGGGTTGTAGTGGTTTTACCTGTACCCGGACCACCGGTCAGCACCATGACTTTGGAACGGATGGCCTGTTCGATGGCCTGTAACTGAATCTCGTCATACTCTATATCCGTTTCCTTGCTGAGTGATTTGACTTCAAGGGTTTCTGCGAAGAGGTCTTGTTCAGCAGGAAGCAGCAGGTCAAGCAGGTCTCTGGCTACGCCGACTTCTGCATAGTAATAATAAGGATGATAGATGGCATCTTCTTCGGCGATGATTTCCTCATCCGTTTCCATCTGTTTCAAGGTGTGGATAATGAGGGACTCATCGGTAGCCAGCAGTTCATGGGCAGCTTTAATCAGTTGCTCCCTTTCTGCATAGACATGTCCTTCTGTAGAGAGTTGGTGCAGGGTATGTAGAATGCCGCTTCTGCAACGGTGCGGATCATCATCCAGATAACCCATGTTGTGGGCTATATCATCGGCCATCTTAAAACCAATGCCCCACACTTCATCTGCCAGCCGGTAAGGATTTTGCCGGACCTTACCGATGCTGTCCTTGCCATACTTCTTGTAGATTTTTGCTGCATAGGCCGTGCTTACTCCATAGCTCTGCAGAAATACCATCACATCCTTGATGTCTTTCTGCTTCTCCCAACTTTCCTGAATCTGGGAAAAGCGCTTTTTGCCGATACCCGGCACTTTCAGCAGTTCTTCGATGTTGTTCTCAATGACTTCCAGTGTCTGGAGACCGAACTGTTTGACGATGAGTTTGGCATACTTGGGGCCGATACCTTTCACCAGACCGCTGCTCAGGTAGCGTTCGATGCCGTAGAGCGTAGAGGGCATGATTTCCGTCCAGGTGTCCGCTACAAACTCGTTGCCGTATTTCTGGTCTACTTTCCATTCGCCTTCACACAACAATACCGTACCTGCAGGTAAGTCCAACAGGTAGCCAATCAAGGTAACTGGATCTTTGTAACCGGAAACCTTTACCTTCAATACCGTGTATCCGTTGTCGGGGTTCAGGTAAGTAATTCGTTCTACTACGCAGCGAAGTTTGATCATAGGTAAGTCATAAGTGTAAGCTAACTACAAATGTAGCAAAATTATAGCACAAAATTTGCCAAAAAACTTCTTATTTGAACATTAAAATGAAAAGGAATCGTTTGACTTTGGATTTTATTACCTTGTTGTTTTTGGATATGAACAGCCTGATGTTTAATGATTTAAGTTGCAGCTGAAATTCAAAAGGGGACTTTTAGTTGTAACTTTTTTGGCTAATTTTTCTCAGATTCCCTTGTTCCGAAGTCCATTTGACCCTCGGTTTCAGCAACCGGAAGCACATTGATGTTGTGCATTTAGGTTTTCCCTGTTCCAGCATTTACTTTTGCTTGCGAATTTGATAAACGGAAAACAACATGATACAGACCCCGGTCATAATCACCTTTGCCAACCAGAAAGGAGGAGTCGGAAAGACCACCCTTTGCGTCACCTTTGCCAACTACTTAGTGGCAAAAGGCGTCCGGGTGGTTGTCATCGACTGCGACTTCCAACACTCAATCATGAAATGCCGCAAGGCAGACATCAAGAAATATGGAGAGGAACAACTGCCCTATGAAGTCTGGTCATACGAACCCAACAACAAAGTGGAGATGACCTCGCTGGTGGAGAAACTGCACAACGACCCCGAAATAGATGTGGTACTCATAGACTCGCCGGGAAGTCTGAAAGCCGAAGGGCTCGTTCCCATCTTTGTCAATTCAGACATTATCGTGGTACCGTTCCACTACGACCTGGTGACCATTCCTTCCACCGCCAGTTTTCTGCTGTTTCTGGACCGACTTCGTCAGGCCGTCGGCGAACGGATGAAAGCACAGCTCTTCATCATCCCCAACCTGAATGACAACCGCGTGGGCAAGCGCTCGGAACTCATCCTATGGGACAACACCCGGGAAACCTTCTCCAACTACGGGTATGTCACCGGAAAGATACCCCGACGGGCAGACATGGAACGGTTCAGCACCATCGCCGCACTGGATATGCAGTACCGCTATGTCAGTTCAGTATTCGACAAAATCTATTTCAGCATCTTCGACAAGACAGGTCCCATCCGTGAAATGGAACTGTCCGGCATCCAGCTGACGGAGAACCTTTACCCCAAGAACGGCAAGAAGAAATATCAGGCCGAAACAAGCACCCATATTGCGCTGGATGAAGCTGAAGACGAAGAACAGGAAAGCAACAGTGAGCATCAACATAATCAGTAACCATCAATACCTATCGTGCAATGACAAAAGACATTCCCGAAATTGACGACCTTCTTAAAGGTATCAACGATTCCGATATGACCTTGACGGGCGAACCGAAGGAAAAGTCGGATTCTACCAGCAAGACCTCCCAGGAGGCACCCGTGAACGAAGAAACTACAGACGGAGCTACAGTTGCTCTTTTCCCTTCTGTGGAGGGGGACAAGTGCTGGCAAGTGTTCATGAACTATCTGGACACTTCCGATGAACGAGGCGACAAGGACGAACGGCTGGTCTGCAAACTCGACCGAGACCTGGCCGATTCACTCGATGACTGCGACATCCACAACCGGAGCCGTTCCGACATGGTCAATGCCATCGTCCGTGCCTTCTTCGAGACCTATCTGCCGCAACTCTCCGAGTTTCGCAGAAAGAAGAAATCATTGTTTATCAACTTCAACAAGGAAGATTATGAAATGGAATAGATGGAATGACCAGATGGTGTCCCTGCTTATCGAACTTTATCCGGTAGAAACCACCGCCCATACCGCCGCCGTGCTGGAGATGAGCGTGTCAGCCGTAAAGTACAAAGCCAAGGAACTGGGACTGGGCAAGCTGGCCAAGTCCAAATGGATGGAGCGTGCCGACCATATCCGCAGCCACTTCAATGAAGAATCCTTCACGGAAATCGGTGAGAAACTGGGTGTGACCCGAGTGACCGTCAGCCGTATCGCTTCCAAAATGGGACTGAAACGCTCCAAACATGAAGGATATAAGGTCTCATCCCGCGTCCGTCAGAAAATGGTGCGTCGGGAACGAAGGAGAATGGTATTCGGTCTGGATCCCATCACCCGAATCAATGTAATATCCAACCGGGCCAAGGTACGCCTACGCTATCGCCTGAAAGTGAAAGGCTATATACTCAGCGGACAGAAGAACCTGATGTACTATACCGAAAACACCTTCCGCAAACAGCGTCTGGAGAATCGGGGCATGAAATTGGGAATCCGTTTCCAACCGGTTCCGCAAGAGGACATTATTGTAATACCCAACCTCATACAAGTACAGCTATGACCTATGGACAAATAATCTCGATCCTCTTTGTGGCGCTGTTATGCTACTATGCCTTCTTGATTGTTATGGACATCCAGCGAGCCAAGGCAGCGGAAGCGGCAGAACAAGATAACCATGTAGAGGAGGATATAGACATATCGGACGAAGCCCAATCTTTCCGACCTCACAAGGTGAGTCGGGAGGAACCGAAGAAAGAAGAGGAAAAGAAAGAAGATTCTCCAAGCGAGAATGCTTCTGAAAGCAGTCAACAGGACGATGCTTCTCCAACTCAATCGGATGCCGATACTTCACAGGAAGGGAAAGAAGAAACCGAAGATGAGCAGGAGGAATCAGACAATTCTGAAGACGTATACAATGAAATTGAATCTGGAATTGCAACTCCTTCACAGGCAACTGAATCGGATAACGAACAGGAAGCAGCTTCTTCCCAATCTTCTGATGATGAAACGACCGAGGGAACTGCTGAAGAAGAATCTGAAAAACCTTCTGACGAACAAGCATCCGAAGAAAGTACCGATGACGACCAACCCTACCGCTCACCGAGTTACCGGGAACCCATCCTGACAGACGGCATCCTGGTGGATGACATCTTCAAAGCCATCGACCAGCTGGCCGAAACTGGTGAATGCGACCTGGGCATCATAATCTATCACTGCGAAAGCATGCGATATGCCGGGTGAATGCGCCCGAACCAACCGGACGAAAGTCCACCGTTCCTTTAGCGACCTCTGATACTTGAATGACCTCTGTTTCTTTGGCGACCTCTGTTCCTTTGGCGATGAAATCCATTATCAAAGAAATATACAATGAAACAATTCAATCAACTTGTATGCGGAAACGAAAGCATCTTCCGCTCTATCCAGCGTTTTTCTGAAAAAGCAGTCAACCGCCTCATGGCCTGCAGTGTGATGCAGAAATGCCTCATGTTCATCTTTGCCCTTACGGTATCGGTCGGTGAAGCGATGGCAGGCAGCAAGGGAGCCGCAGGTTTTACCAAAGCCACGCAAGAAGTGAGTTCCTACCAGACTCCAGTGTCAAACTTGATGAAAGCGATTGCGGCCGTTATTGTGCTTGTGGGGGCGTTCAACGTCTACTTTAAGATGCAGAACGGCGACCAGGATGTCAAGAAAACTATCATGCTGACGATTGGTGGCTGTATTGCATTTATCGCTCTTTCTGAGGCGCTTCCGCTCTTCTTTAAGTAATCTAACTTGTCAACATACTATCCAGAATTATGACGATGAATCAGGAGGGTTATCCCGTTTTCAAAGGCTTGCAGAAACCGCTGGAGTTCATGGGCATACGCGGCCGTTTTCTGACATTGGCAGCAGCGGCCATCGGCGTGTCGTTCGTTGGCTTCATCGGCTTCTCCATCGCTTTGGGAAAGCTTGCCGGGTTCATCGCCATGCTGGTGATGGCATTGGTCGGATTGGTCACCATTTATGTCAAGCAGCGTGGCGGTCTCCACAACAAACGGCGGGCAAAGGGTATCTATGTTTACAAGAATCTGAGACACAACTCGTAAAATAAAATAAATGATTATGGCACGTACCAAGAAAAGAATATTTGACGGCCTCTATGCACAGCTGGAGGAAACAGACGGCAATGTCGTCCTTTTTTCAGCCAAGGGGGAACCGTCGGTTATTTTCGAGATAACCAATCCCGTGCAGCAGCTCTGTACCGATGCGGAGCAGTACATGCTCTTTCAGGATGTGCTCTCCAACGTGGTGCAGACCCTTGGCGAGGGCTATGCCCTGCAGAAACAGGACGTGCTCTGCAAGCAGTCCTACCACCATGAGGTGCCGGAGGATGCGGAGTTCCTGACCAAAAGCTACTTCCGTTACTTTGAGGGAAGAGAATTTACGGAGATACGTACCTACCTTATCCTCACGCAGGAGGCACAGTGCAGCCAGTTCGTTCAGTACGACCCGAAGAAATGGCTGGACTTCCATTCCAAGGTTTCCAAAGTGAGCGACATCCTTAAGGAGAAGAACATCAAGCACCGGAAGCTGACCAAGGAAGAGGTGAACGAATACTGCCACCGCTTCATGGCCTTCCAGTTCCGGCATGGCCCGTTCTCGATGACCAACTTCAAGGCATCAGACGAATATCTGAAAATCGGCGACCGGGTAGTCCGTTCCTATCCGCTGGTGGATATAGACGAGATTAACCTGCCTTCGCTGGTGAAGCCCTACACACAGATGAACATCAACGGCTACGGCATCGCTACGGACTTGTTCTCTTTTCTAACAAGTGTGCCCCATGCCGATTGTGTGGTGTTCAACCAGGTGGTGCAGATACCGAACCAACGGAAACTGCTACGCAAGTTACAAGCCAAAGCCAAGCGCCACGGCTCCATGCCTGACCCGAGCAACAAGATTGCGAAGGAAGACATTGAGGAAGTGCTGGACCGCCTGGCGGTGGACAGCACGCAGCTGGTCTATTGCAACTTCAACATCCTGGTAAGCTGCCCGGCAGACAAGGTCACTCCGGTCACTTCCTATCTGGAAACCAAGCTGTATGAGTGTGGCATCATGCCGTCCCGTACCGCCTACAACCAGTTGGAATTGTTTACAGACAGCTTCCCCGGCAACGGCTATGCCTTCAATCCGGACTACGACCTGTTCCTTACTTTATCTGATGCCGCTTTGTGCTTCTTCTTCAAGGAACACTTGAAAGGTTCGGAAGATACTCCGCTGACCACTTACTACACCGATCGCCAGGGGCTGCCGGTGTGTATTGACATCACGGGGAAAGAGGGCAAAGTGAAAATGACGGACAATGCCAACTTCTTCTGCATCGGTCCAAGTGGCAGTGGCAAGAGCTTCCACATGAACAGCGTGGTCCGTCAACTTTTAGAACAAAATACAGATGTGGTGATGGTCGATACGGGCGACTCTTATGAAGGTATCTGTGGCTATTATAAGGGCACTTACATATCCTATTCCAAGGAGAAGCCTATTTCCATGAATCCCTTTAAGGTGACAAAGGAAGAGTATGAATTGAACTTCGGGGAAAAGAAAAACTTCCTCAAGTCACTCATCTTCCTCATTTTTAAGGGTAACGACTTCCCAAGCAAGATTGAGGACATGCTCATCAACCAAACCATCGTGGAATACTATGAAGTTTACTTCCATCCCTTTACCCAATTCACAGAAAAGGAACGTGAAGGACTTCGGCAGAAACTACTCGTAGCCTCCAAGATGGAAGAAGATTATGACAAGTTCTCTCATAGCATGGAAGACATTGATGCCCAAATCAGAGAAGCCGAGATGGACAAGCAGGCGGAAAGCAGGGCACTCATGCTTCCTGCAGAAGCCCGACGACTCAAGCTGCTCCGCCAGTGCCGTTCGCTCTTTGCCCTTGCCCAGGATGAAGCTGCCAGCAAAGGCGAAAAGGAACGTGCCCTACAGATTATCGAGAACTACAAGAAGGAGCTCTACAACAACTCCATGCTTATCAAGATAGACAAGCAGATAGACCACATCGAGGAACAGAAACGCAGACTGAAAGTCCGGGAACTGTCCTTCAATTCCTACTACGAGTTTGCCCTGGAACGCATTCCGCAAATCGTGGCACAGGAGAAGATTCAGTTCAACATCCGGGACTTCGCAGCTATCCTGAAGCAGTTCTACCGGGGAGGCGAACTGGAAATGACCCTGAACTCCGATTTGGACGTGAACCTCTTCGATGAGCAGTTTATTGTCTTCGAAATCGACAAGATTAAAGATGACCCCGTGCTTTTCCCGATTGTGGTACTCATTATCATGGACGTGTTCCTACAGAAGATGCGCATCAAGAAAGGACGCAAGGCGCTGATTATTGAGGAAGCATGGAAGGCGATTGCTTCGCCCACCATGGCAGAATATATAAAATATTTGTACAAAACGGTCAGAAAGTTCCACGGCATAGCAGGTGTCGTTACCCAGGAGCTGAACGATGTGATAGATTCGCCCATCGTGAAGGAAGCCATCATCAACAACTCCGACGTGAAGATACTGCTCGACCAGACCAAGTTCAGGGACCGCTACGAGGACATTGCCGCCATCCTGGGACTGACCCCCATCCAGCGGCAGCAGATATTTACCATCAATGCCCTGAACAACCGGGAAGGACGCAGCTACTTCAAGGAAGTCTGGATATGCCGGGGACAAAACTCGGATGTGTACGGTGTGGAGGAAGCACCGGAATGCTACTGGGCTTACACTACCGAACGCACGGAAAAGGAAGCCCTCAAACTCTATCTGGCCCACTACGGAACCATGCAGGAAGCCATCACGCATATCGAGGCAGACCGCAAACGGGACGGCGGGCAAAAGTATCTGGAATTTGCCAGAAAAGTCAATCAACATCAAAAAGTCATGTCATTATGGTCAAGTTAAGATTCCTGTTGATGGCGGTACTGATGCTTGCCGCTTCAACGCAAATGTATGCCGGATGGCGGGTTGTGGTCGACAAGAACTGCATCAAAATCGTGTCGTCCAACCTTGCCGCCCAGAAACTCATCGAGGAACAGCACAATGCCCGGCTGGACACCATCGCTGCCAAGCAGCAGAAGGTGGAACTCTATTCGGTCAGCATGGCCACGATGAAGGAACTCTACAAGCTGTCGATGCAGAACATCTCCGGTTTCGGTACGGAGAGCCTGTACTACAAGGAAATCGGCAGCTGTGCCTTCGACATCATCCGGAATGTGCCGGAACTGATAAAGACGGTCAGCAAGGCGAAGTTCACCAACCAGCTCTACTGTCTGACGGAATTGGGAGGGCTGGTGATGGAAACACAGCAGCTGGTGGGCAACTTCGTAAACATCGTGAACAATGCAAGGATTCCCAGTCCGCTCAAGGGAGAAGGCACTGCCGAGAAGAAGAGCGACGGCTACAACATGCTCGACCGCTACGAACGGATGTCGCTGGCCAACTCCATCTATACCCACCTGAATGAGATCCGTTACAAGGTGGACGGCATGATGCTCATGGCACAGTATGCCACACTGAATGACCTCTGCTTTGCCATCGACCCCGAAGGATGGGCCAACGTGATGACCATGCGCAACCAGGTGGACGGACTCGTATCGGACTGGAACGGACTGGTGGCTGCTAACTAAAAGATGAAAAAGCTATGGAACACTGGAAAAAGAAATTGGGCGCATTGTGTTTGATGCTATCTGTCATGTCGTCAAACGTAAGCTATGCTGTGGTCATACCCAAGGACCTGCCCACCATCGAAGCCCTGATAGCCCTGCACAAGTGCATCAAGAAGGACGAAGACCAGGCACTGGGCAGAGTGGCCACCAGCTTCGGGGAACAGTCCATGGTCACCAAAGGTGCCAACAAGTTCAACGAAGTGCGGACCACGCTGAACACCAAGATGAGCAATGCCCATTCGTACCTGGTACTGGCCGGAGCCATTTCCTCCACCGTCAACTCGCTCTACATGCTGGTAAAGGAATACAAGGACTTTACCTCCAACACTTTCAAGCATGTCAAGAAGAAGCCCTTTGTGGGGTGGTATTATGCCGATGCCAACGTGGCGATAGCCCGGGAAGTGCAGCACTGCTACAAGCTCTACGCTTCCGTGGCCGCTTCGGGCATCAACCTGATGAAGGCTTCCATGGACGAGAAACTGAATTTGGTGATGACCCTCAAAGCCACCATCGACAAGGCCCGCAACATCGTGGACAATGCGAACCTCTACTGCTTTCTCATCACTGACTGCGGCTGGAAGCCCGACTACATTTGGGAAATACTCAACTCCAACGTGAAGGACGAGATAGCGAATCGTGTCATCAATCAATGGAACAAAGGATATGTCAGCTAAAGCAATCATCACAGGCATCATCGCACTGATGCTGCTGGGGTGTCCCTACAGCGGACATGCCCAGCGAAAGGCCAACGATAAGGAGAAACAGCGGCAGTGGCGCTCTATGGAGAACGGCCCCTGGGATTTCGCACCGGACTGGTACTACTTCCTGCTGCACAAGAAATACTCGGGTGCGGAAATGTACTGGAAGTGGGCTGGGTTCAACTCGGGCTTCCGGGTGCGCTTCAAGGAGCACAAGTCCAACGTGAAACGCATCATGCCCACCCGGGTGACGGCGGAAGAGACCCAACGGCAGAAAATCAGGAAGGTGGAGGAAGAGCGGCAGAAGATGGAGGAACTCTATCAAGAGGAACTGCTCCGCGAGGCAGACCGCAACGTGGATCTGATGTTTCCTTCCTACAAGGACGAGTTCAACCGGATGCAGGGCTGCATCACCGACGGACTGCTCTACTGCATGCAGAAAAGCAAGGGCAAGCTCCAGTATCAGGTGGACGAACTGAGCCGTCAGAATGAAATCCTCTGTGCCGACATCGCCTACATCCACAAGATGGGGGTCGGTTACGGACTGGAGAATGCCAAGCGGCAGAAGGCTTACGAGGAAGCCCGGCAAAAGATGGAGGAACTGGTCAAACGGACCGCCAACCTCTGTGCGGTGGCTTCCACACATTATTGATAAATGATTACATAATGAATAGTATCAAAGAAGTAATAACAAAGATAAATGTAACAGATTATGAATCTACTGTTAGTACCATTAACCATCGGATTGCCTGCCATTGACGAGAGTCTAGACAAGCTGCTGGTCGCCATGGAGACCTTTCCCAATGTGGCGGTGCTGGGTGATGCCGTCGGACTGGCACGCATCATTGGCTTGCTGCTGGCACTCTGTGTAGGCTCCTACGAATGCTGGATGATGATGCTCGGACGGCGCGGCATGGACGTGATGAAACTCCTGCGCATCATCGGCATTTCCATCTGTATCTCTTCTTCCTCGTGGATCTGTCAGGCCCTGCAGGTTCCCGGCAAAGGACTGGAAACCGCTACCAAGGACATGGCAAAAGCCAAGAACAAGGAAGTGGCCGCTTTCGAGCTGAAGGTGGCACAGAAACAGAGTGAATACCTCGACCGCCTGCGGGAGGTGCAGGACTCCATTTCCACCGCCCAGCAGGTAGCCGCCATCGGTCAGGATGCTGCCTGGTGGGACAAGCTCATCTACAACGTGGAGAATCTGGGCAACACCATCAACAACTATGCGCAGCGGGCAGCGGTGGCGGCTGAAACCAAGATGAGCGAATGGATCAACGATGTCATACGTTTTGTGGGGGAACTGATATTCCAAATGTCCTACTACGGCATTCTGGTGGCGCAGCGCATTTTCATGGCCATTATGATGATTTTCTGTCCCATCATGTTCGCCCTGTCCCTGGCGCCGCCCTGGAACTCGGCCTGGAGCCAGTGGATGTCGAAGTTCCTTTCCCTCTCGTTGTGGGGCTTCGTCACCTATATGTGCATCTACTACATTGACTTCATCCTGCTCTATAACCTGCAGCAGGATTTGATTGCCTACAACCATCTGCTTCACGGTTCGGTAAACTCCTGGGAACAGATCGGCGCACTGGGACTGCAGGGCATCGGTTCCAACTGCATGTATGCCATGGGGATGCTGGTGGGTGCCTATATCATCCGCTTTGTGCCCGAAGTGGCTTCGTGGCTGATTCCGGGCGGTGTCAGCTCCGGTGCAGGTTCAGCAGCCGGCAGTACCGTGATGGGCATGACAGCGATGGCAGGAGGTATGGCAGGAAGTGTGGTCGGCTCTGCAGCCAGCGGTGCCGCTTCTCTGGTCAGACCGAGCAAATCCAAGAACAGCAACAACAAGAAGTAATCACTCAAACCATTCCCTATGCTTATAGAATCCTTAGCACAGAAAACGAAACTCGCCCTGATGACGGTGCTGGCCACGATAGGTGGCTGCACCCTCATCTGCGGGTTCACCGTCTGGTGCTGCATCTCGCTCGTGACGAAAGAACGCGAGCAGATTTACATACTGGACGGTGACATTCCCTTCTTGGCACAGCGTGCCCAGTTGGAAGCGAACTTCACGATGGAAGCCAAGGCGCATATCCAGCTCTTCCATCAGTATTTCTTCAACCTGCCTCCCGACAACGACTACATCAAGTGGACGGTCGGCAAGGCAATGTACATGGCAGATGGTACTGCCCTCAAGCAGAAGCAGGCATTGGATGAGAACGGATTCTACTCCGACATCATCTCCTCTTCAGCGGTGTGTACCATCATGTGTGACTCCATTCAGTTCGACGAACATGAACGGAAGTTCACCTACTACGGGACGCAGCTCATCAAGCGCCGTACCCGGGACCTGAAACGCTCCATGGTCACTACAGGCTACATCGAATCAGTCCCCCGTACCCGGAACAATCCGCATGGTCTGATGATTACGAACTGGAGGACATTGGAGAACAAGGACCTCGATTACTGATGACAACCATAGAAATAATTGAAGAATAACCATTTAACAACTGTCTATATGAAATCATTCAGAAAAACCCTACGGGAGAGTCGGTTGCGGACGCATCAGTTAGTCCGCTCCTGGCTACAGCCCAAGTTGGGAGTCATCGGCACCAGGTACCGTCTGGCAGGACGCATCCGTCTGGCCAACATCTGGGCAAGGAAACATCCTAAACGCACCTTTGCCTATGTCACCGGTTCGTTGTTTTTCCTGCTGGCAAGTACCATTTTAATAGATGGTATCGGACAGCAAAATAATCGTGAGCCGGATGTCAGCAGCATTGCCCAGTTGGAACCCGTGTTTGCTGGGTTCCGCACTATTCAGGCAAACAAGAGCATCCACCGTACCACACTGACGGAGTTGACCCATGAAGGGCAGCTGCTCCGAGAGGAACTGGACTCACTCATTGCGATACCACGTAAAAGCCGTCAGGATTCCATCCATATCGTACAGAGTTACAACCGGTTGGAATCCATTGTCAAATCACTTCAAAACAATGACCATCCATGATTAGAAAAATCAATTTCAAACAGCCCAAGTACATCTTCCCGCTGGTGGTGTTCATCCCCCTGTGTGCCCTGGTGTACTTCGTGATGCAGACGTTCGGGGGCGGCGAAGATGCCCAGCAGACGGTTACCACCGACCGCATCAACACGCAACTGCCGCAGGCCAATGCGGAGGAAGCCGGAGACAAGATGTATGAGATGTCGCGCCGTTTCGGGGACGAGGATGCCTTTACCGCCGTCGGTGCCATCGGAGAAGAACAGAAGAAAGCCGAGGAGCTGGAGCACGGCTACAGCGAAGACGAACTCAACAAACTGGATGCAGCGGAAGCGGAACGCATCCGTCAGCAGCAGGAAATGGAGGAACTGGAGAGGTCATTGGCTGAGTCCAGAAGACACATCAACTCCTTTGCCTACGGGGATAATGCTCCTTCCGGAAACAGGTCTGGTAATGGAAGCAGAACCGCTTCATCAACACCTACCGATGGCTACACCTCACAGGATGAATTCGCTAAAGACCTGGAGGAAATCCAACGCAGAAGTTATGAACGGCAGAAGGCCATTGAAAGCGGATTAGGTATCGGTCGCTTTGACCGGGATGAACTGACTCAGAAACAAAGAGCAGACTCCATCGCCAAGGTCCGTCAGGCTGAAAAAGAACGCAACCGCCCCAAACTTGTCATCAAGTCCGGTGATACCAATGCGGAGAAGTTCCATACGGTAACTTCACCCGATGATGTCGCTGAAGCCAAGTTGATCCGTGCCATGATTGACCAGACCACTAAAGCCAAGGAAGGTACCAGACTTCGATTCAAGTTGCTGGACGATATAACCGTCAGCAATACCAAGTTGAAGAAGGGCACCTACCTGTATGGGACAGTGACAGGTTTCGGACAGCAGCGTGTCAAGGCTACCATTACCAGCATTCTGGTCGGTGATAAGTTCATCAACGTGAAGCTTTCGGTGTTCGATAATGACGGCATGGAAGGGTTCTATGTACCGGAAAGTTCCTTCCGTGAGTTTGTAAAGGATGCCAGCTCCAGTGCCGTGCAACAGAACATCAGTTTTGAATCGGAAGATGGCTATGGCTCTGGTATCTCGGGTGAAGCCCTGGCACTGCAGGCCTTGCAAAACGTCTATAACTCAGCTTCTTCAGCTATTTCATCCAATATCCGCAAGAACAAGGCTATAATCAAGTACAACACGATTGTGTATCTGATTAACTCGGAGGAAGCAAGGTAAAAGGTCAAGAATAAAAATAGGTAAACTATATTACTAATCACAAAGTAAGTAAGGTTGCAAGTAATAGAGTAAGCAAGATTACAAATAAGAAAGTAAGCAATTCAACCAATCAGTAAATCATAAAAATTACCCTATATGAAAACGAAATTATTTTTACTTTTCTTCGGTCTTCTCGGTTTTGTCGTACAGGCTGCTGCCAAGGAGAAAATCTACGTGAACAGTGAGGTCACCACCCACATCGTCATGCCCGAAAACATCAAGCTGGTGGACATCTCTACAACCAAGATTATGGGCAACCAGTGTGCCGAAAACATGGTACGCATCAAGCCTTATCTGGAACAAGATTCTGTAAAAACAGCGTTCAGTGAGAATGAACTCTTGGGCACCATTACCCTAATTGGAGAGCGTCATATCGCTCAGTATGATGTGGTTTATACCCATTATCCCAGTATGGCAGCCTCCATTTTTGAGGTAGCTTACAGCGATACCCAGTCCTATATCAATCCCGAGGTATCGATGCCCAAGGCCGAAATGGTGCGCTATGCATGGGCGGTGTATGGCAGCAAGCGCAAGTACAACCAGGTGGTGTCGAATGCCCACGGCATGAAGGCCATCGTCAACAACATCTATACCATCGGTGACTACTTCTTTATTGATTATTCCTTACAGAACAAGACGAAGATAGCCTACGACATTGAGGAACTTCGCGTGAAGCTGACGGACAAGAAAGAAACCAAAGCCACCAACTCGCAGACCATTGAACTGACACCGGTTTATTCGTTGAATCCGGTCAAGAAGTTCAAGAAGAATTACCGCAATGTGCTGGTGATTGAGAAGCTGACCTTCCCGGATGAGAAGGTGCTCCGTCTGGAAATTTCTGAGAACCAAATCAGTGGCCGTGTTATTGCGCTCACCATTGAATACGAAGACATCCTCAATGCTGATGGCTTTGATTCGGACATTCTGAAGAATTCCTCTTGTTATCCGTATTACTATATTTACCGCTAAATTATGAAGAAAATATTATTTGTTTTAGTATGTGCATTTGCCGTTCTTTCGGCATCCGCCCAGGACAAGAAACTCACGCTGAATGCAGGTTTCCTTTTTCCGAATACCTTGAATGCGATGATTGGTTACGAGCATCCGTTGAGCTATGGCAATGCCGTGGAAATCTATGGTGAAGTGGGGAATCATTGGCAGGAACCCACCTGCTGCCGGTTCTGGAAGGGTTACTACTGGGATGGCGGATTGGTCTATAAGCAGCGACTGGCACGTTACAAGAACGGCATGTTGCGCTTTCGTTTCGGTCCTCAGTTCGGAGCCACTCAGAAGAAGTTCTTCCTCGGTGTGGAAGCCGGCTTTGAATACAGCTATGTCTTTCAGAACGGCTGGGAGTTCTCGCTGATCCAGAAGAACAACGTCAACTTCCTGCATGGAGATACCTTTCGCAACGGACTCTTACTGGGTGTAAAGATTCCTTTTTAGTATTTACTCAATCTGATGGCTTATGGCATTCGAAGAAACCCGGGAACAGCAACAGATGTACAACTACTTCCGCAGTTGCATCTATATTTTTCTCATCATCGAGATTTTGATGAATCTTCCCATTACGGCGGATAATCGTGTCACGCAGTTTATACTGGACTTGTTGGGTAGATTCAAGGTGTTCAACTCCGTGTCTGGCTGCAAGGTGGCAGAGCTGATCTGTATCTGTGTAGTCTGCATCGGAACCAAAGCCCAAAAGGCATTGAAGTTCAACGTGAAGACAATGGTCATCTATCCGGTGCTGGCCGGATTGACGTTAGTCGGCATGTGTTTTATCTTTCACGGCATGAATATCGGCATGAGCTGGTTCGGCTTCCCGGCCAACCGCATCCTTTATGCGCTCTGCTCGGTCGTAGGTACCATGCTGGTGCATCAGGGACTGGACGGCATCGCCAAGTATTACAACTACAAGGTGGGTGAAGACCGCTTCAACTTCGAGAACGAATCGTTCCAGCAGTCGGAGGATTTGGTAGCCAATGACTATTCTGTGAACATCCCGATGATTTACTACTGGAAGCAGAAGATGCACAAGGGCTGGATCAACATCATCAATCCTTTCCGTGGGACGATTGTACTGGGTACGCCGGGTTCGGGTAAGTCCTTCGGCATCATCGATCCGTTTATCCGTCAGCACGCAGCCAAAGGGTTCTCTATGATGGTGTATGACTTCAAGTTTCCGACATTGGCCAAAACGCTATTCTATCAGTATTGCAAGAATATGAAACTGAAGAAACTGCCTGAAAATTGCGGATTTAGAATCGTGAACTTCACCGATGTGGAATACTCCAATCGTATCAATCCGATTCAGCGCAAGTACATTCCTGACCTGTCGGCAGCATCGGAAACGGCTGCTACCTTGCTGGCTTCCCTGAACAAGGGAGGCGGTGAAAAGAAAGGCGGTTCGGAAGCATTCTTTACCAATTCGGCAGAGAACTTTCTGGCGGCCATCATCTACTTCTTTGTCAATTTTCATCCGGTCGGATTCAAGAACGGCAAGAAGCTGAAACGCTATATCTCGTTGGCCAAAGAACCGGAAGTACCCAAGGAAGAAACTACAACGGGGCAATCACAAGAACAGCAAACATCTTCTTCCAAAGAAACACCCTCAGAACAGCAGTCTGTGGATGCTTCCAAGGAGCAGACTAACTTCAAGGTGGAGTTACCGGAGGGAAATAAATTCGAGCTGGTGATACGCAACTGGGACGATTACCAGGCAATAGATGCCAAGAACAATGTCATCTTGGACTTCGTGGATGAGAAGGGCAACGATGTTTCAACGGATGAAGACCGGATGTTCGTGGACTTGAACGGCTTCTCCTACAAAGATAGAACTGGCAAGCTGGTGAAGATAGAGCGGTGTTGGTATGAGGATGAGAATGGTCAGGAGGTAGAGCCGGACACCATCACCGGGGAGTATTCGGATATGCCGCATGTTCTCTCTTTCCTTGGAAGACCCTACGACCAGGTGTTCAACATTCTGATGCAGGACGACAAGATTGCTTCCCTCATGGCTCCCTTCAAGAGTGCCTATGATAACAAGGCGAATGACCAGCTGGAAGGTATGGTGGGTACACTGCGTGTTAATGCTGCCCGACTGGTTTCTCCGGAAGCCTACTGGGTGTTTACGGGGGATGATTTCGACTTGAAGATTTCGGACAAGGCAAATCCGAGCTACCTGGTGATTGCCAACGACCCGGAGAAGGAACAGGTCATTGGTTCATTGAATGCACTGGTGCTGAACAGACTGATTACAAGAGTCAATTCCAAGGGAAATATCCCGGTGAGCATCATTGTGGATGAGCTTTCTACACTCTACTTCCACAAGATAGACCGCTTGATTGGTACGGCCCGTTCCAACAAAGTGGCGGTGACCCTGGGCTTTCAGGAGTTGCCACAATTGGAAGCGGACTACGGCAAGGTGGGGATGCAGAAGATTATCACGACCTGCGGTAACATCTTCATGGGTGCTGCCCGTAACAAGGAAACCCTGGAATGGGCGCAGAATGATGTGTTCGGCAAGGCGAAGCAGACTTCCCGGTCCATCTCTATCAACGACAACAAGGTATCGACCACCATCTCCGAGAAGATGGACTACCTGGTGCCTGCTGCCAAGATTGCGGACATGGCGACCGGTTGGCTGGCGGGTCAGGCTGCCCGTGACTTCACGGCTACGGACGAGCGGATGCTGAACCACTTCGACATTGAGCAGTCGGAAGAGTTCAAGACTACGAAGTACTTCTGTAAGACACACTTCGATATGAAGAAAATTAAGAACGAAGAGGACCACTATGTGCCACTGCCGAAAATCTACGAGTTCAAGAATGACCGCGAGAAGGAAATCATGCTGAACCGCAACTTCAAACGGGTGAACGATGAAGTGGAGAAAATGGTCAAGGAGCTGCTGGGGATGCCTTAGTGCCTTGAAGTAACACCTTTGTAGATTAACGTAAAATATTGTAATACAGAGATATGAAGATGCTACATTTCACTAATACTTCAATTCGATTGAGTGGTAGCGCACTGAAGGTCATCGCCCTTGTTTCAATGGTGACAGACCACGGTGCCTACTACCTGATGGAGCACGGAACGCTCCTTTACGAGGTCATGCGCTGCTTCGGTCGCATCGCCTTTCCGGTGTTTGCCTTCCTTATAGCAGAGGGCTTCCGGCATACCCGAAATCGGATGAAATACTTCCTGCAGCTGCTGGGATTTGCAGTGGTCAGTGAAGTGCCCTGGTACTTGCTGAACGGAGCGGACGGAACGCACAACGTACTCTTCACCCTGGCACTGGGTGTAATGGCACTGGCTGCTTTCGAGGCAATGAAAAAGGATGGCATCCTCTGTGGGGCTGTCATCCTTTCTATAGCAGGTTTCGCTTCCTGGTCGGGTGTAGACTATGAGTGGCGAGGGATTCTGATGATGGTGGTGTTCTATCTGTTGGGAAACATCAGCAATCCTTCTTTTCCCTCCGGTAGAAAGGCGCAGTTATTCTGTGCCTTTACATTCATGATGCACTATGGGATAGTTGGCGCTTTGCTAGCATGTCTGGTGATTGCTCGTTATGATGGAACACGCGGGTTCATCCATGGCAAGGTGGCGAAGTATGGGTTCTATGCGTTCTATCCGGTGCATTTGCTCTGTTTAGTAGGATACATCGTTCTCTTTCCATAAGCCATTCATTCCGGTTTCCAGACAAAGCAGTTGCCGCTTGATTTCCAGACCACCTCCATATCCTGTCAGTTTACGATTGCTACCAATCACCCGGTGGCAAGGAACGATGACGGAGAGAGGATTGGCATGGTTGGCATTGGCTACTGCACGGACGGCCGTAGGTTTTCCGATACGGCAAGCCAACTCCTTATAGGTTTGGGTGCTTCCGTAGGGAATCTGTAGTAATTCTTTCCATACACTCCGTTGGAAATCAGTTCCGGAAAGCAGAAGAGGCATTTGGAATACGGTTCTCTTTCCTGCAAAATATTCTTCCAATTGGGATTGGGCTGCTTCAATTACCTCGCTTGTTCCTTCCAAATAGGTCGCAGAAAGTCTGGTCTGCAGCCGTTCGTCAATCCGTCGGCCATGTTCAGCTGTTGTGCGCCAGCCACACAGGCAGAGCCTGTTTTCAAAGGAACCCAGCAGCAATACCCCTATAGGTGAGGCATAAGGCTTGACTGTAATCACTCGTTCTGCTCTCATATCCGTTTGTTTAGAAAAAGGAACCAATCCATTCCACAATTTTTACAGCAGCCAATACCATGGCATAGATAAGTCCGCAGAGAATCACGATGAGAAAAGCCATACCTACCGCTTTCCGGTCTATCTCCTGCATGATGGCTTTGTCGCCCTCCACATATCCCTTTATCAAAGCCGCATTTCTGGTAAATGCCCGTTTGAAGACATCACCGACTACTCCTATATAAGGAATGATACCGATAAGTACATCCAGAAGGATGTTGCAGATAATGGCCAGTGTCAGGGGAATGCTTTTCAGTTTGACAATGCTCAGATAAAGATAAGGCACTGCTAAAACCGAAGTCAGCGCATCACCGAAGCTGGGCAACACCAGACCAATCAATGGATCCAACAAGCGCCGGTCCATCCATAGGGCTATCGCATGCACCAGTTTGTACGATGCCGAGTTCCGGATTATTTCCTGCTTCTCATTCGTCATCATCAGGATTGGGTTTTCTTTTCTTTACGCAGTTCCTTGTTGATACTTTGTACAATACTCTCGTTCAGCAGATGCTTGACTTCATCACTGTCCTTGGCATACTGTCCGGTAAGCTGGTAGGTTTCATGAATGGCCGCCTTTCGCAGTTCTTTGACGATGCCTCCTTCAGGAATGAGCCTTTCACTTTGCCAGTATTCCACCACCCGGTTGACCATGGCAGAGCGGAGTGCCTTTTGGGTTTCCGCACTCAGTTTCTTGAACGGAAGTTCCTGTACACATTCCGTTTCACCGGGGATAAGCGGACAATCATTGACGGTATCATATTGCGGTCCGAAAGCCATGTAGTCCTCCCACAGACCGAAGTCTTTCTCTACCTCCACAAAGGAAGCCGTTTCTACCTGCTTTTTGTGTTTCTTCTTAGCCATATCGTATTTGAAATGTCAGGATTCTTCCTCTCTGATAGCCTGCGCTAGTTGTTCAAAGCTGATGCGGATTTCATCACGCACCCTTCTGAACTCGGTGATGATTTCTTCCGGTGTCCCCGTGAACGCATCAGGGTCATCAAAGCCGATATGCAGTCTGTGTCTGACTTCACCGCTGAAGAGCGGACAGGTTTCGCGGGCACCTCCGCAGACCGTGATGACATAGTCCCATGGCTCGTTCAGATAGCGGTCTACCTGTTTCGGATAGTGATGGCTCAGGTCGATGCCTATTTCCTTCATCACCTGAACAGCCAGGGGATGAACTTCACTGGCCGGACGAACGCCGGCTGAATGGACTTTAAACGAAGGTTCCAGTTGTTGCAGGATGCCGTGAGCCATTTGGCTTCGGCATCTGTTTCCGGTACAAAGTATCAGTATTTTCATGATTGAGGGATGGAATGTGAGGGATGAAAAGGACAACGTTTTCCGATACACTGGTTGTTAGCGTCGGAGCGGTGGCAGGCAATGGGTTTCATTTCCAGTGTGACACCCTTTGTTTCTTGGATATATTCGGCAGCCGCCTGAAGGGACAGGTAGGAGTTACGCTTGCAGCAGCGAGGACCGCCCACTTCCCCGATTTTCAGCAGCGACCGGGCCGTCATCAGGTTGCTTTGTCCCCAGGATTCCTGAGTGAGCGGAGTGGTACTGGAGAGGATGGACATGCACATACCGGTACTGATGGCAGCCCCGCAGCTTCCCCAGAACCCGCAGGCACCACCCGGCACCTTTTGTCCCCGTGCCAACATTTCCTTCAAGGCCGTCAGCAGCTCGATTTCACCTCCGGCATTGCGGTAGGCGGTCAGGAGCGCAGCACCGACCAGCGTATGATGTTCCGGTCCGTGCATGTGGCAGAAAGGCAGGCTCATCAGGTGGTCCAGTATTTCAACAGGATTTTTGGACGTTTCATTCAGGCAGTAACCGATGACGGCATCCATTCCCTTCGTATGGCATTCGTTGCAGACATAGTGTCCGTTGATGCAGCGCGTTTGGCTCATTTCCTGTCGGTGGCAGAGAGCGCATTCCATCAGCGTTTCCGTTCCCAGATACTCCAGCGGAGCCTGGCATATCAAACATTCTTCTTTCATTATATAGTTGTTTCTTCTTTTTCTGAGTTGTTGCAGTAATGACACGAAGTTCGTAAAAAGTATGGAAATGAGCAAAGAAAGGTGCTTTTTTCTTTGGCCTTCCAAGCTACAGATGCTGCTTCATCACTTGTACCACTGCTTGTATGTATCTGGGGTCTTCTGCATAACCAATGTCACGTAGCCATTTCAGATAATCTACATCGCTGGAGTTTATCCGGCTCTTTTGGCCATACCGATACTGCACCTTGGTATAGTAGGCCCGCACACTTTCCGTCCAATGGTTGAACTCATAGTACTTACCGGTTTTGGAATTGGTTAATCCGAACAGATTGTGCCGATTCCGGCAGAGCGGTGAACGGAACCAACCTGTTTCAAGTATGGCTTGTGCCAGTACTATCTTCGGATGCCGAATGCCGTTGTGGATGATTTCTTGATAGAGATTGGGAATAGTGAGTGCAGGCAGCGTTTTAGATTCTGCCCAGACTTCTTTTGTTGGCTCCATTTTTGGGGACGTTTTATTGTAACTTTTTTGGTCACTTTGTCCCTTACAGCCCTTTGTGGGTGATGTTGCCTCTATACTGTCGTTTTCTGCCCTTTTGCAAGATTCAAAAGCGTCCAAACCCCTCTGCAGGGTATCTGGAGCCACTTTCTGTTGCTTTTCAGGACGGATTTCCTTCTCTTTTGTAATTGTATAGAACTGTGCCGATGCTGAAGCGGAACCAAGAATCAACAGCACGGCGGTCAGAATGATGTTGTGCATTTCTTTTCAATGATAGGGTTGACAATACTTTTGCGGGTGTTCAAGGCGGTTCCGACCGCAAATATATCATTTTACTTAAACAATACGAAAATGCACAACATCAATCATTCTGAAAGGCTGCCCTACGAGAAGTTGGCGGCATTGGGCATTGACCGGGAAAAGGCCGACAGTCTCCCTCAGGAAGTGAAGGAGAAACTGGCATCCGGAGAGGTCACCCCGCTCATGCAGGTGTCCATCAGTGCCCGGAACGGAGACATCATCACGCTTCCCCTCAAACTTCAGCTGACTACAGACCAGCAAGGCAATCCGGCGCTCATGGCTTATCCCGTCCGTGCCGTACTGGAAAAGGAACGCAACCAAGTGTTGCGATTGTCTGACCAAGAAGCGGAGCGGTTGGGTAAAGGTGAAGTCATCCAGAAAGCCGTGGAAGTCAACGGCGAGAAGACCCAACAATACCTGCAACTCGATCCCGAAACCAAATCCATTATCCATCGCCGTGTCACGGATGTTCAACTAGAACAGAAACTCAAGGACATGGAGAAAGTCAACGACATCGAACTGGGCATGCAGCAGAAGCAGCAGGTACGCGAGGGAAAACCCATTGAACTGAATGTGGGTGGTGAAAAAGTATCTGTTGGTGTGGATTTGAAAGAACCGCAAGGTTTCAAGGTCATCCAGGGCGACATGAAAGAGTGGGAACGACAGCAGAAACTCCGCTATGACGAGCAGCATCCCGAGTTTCTGGGACTGGTGATGACGGACAAGAACCGCTGGGAATACCAGCAGGTGGTGGACAAACAGTCACAGGAAAGAGCCTTGAAACTCCATGCTCCGAAAGCTGAACAATCCAAAGGTCTCAAACTCTAAATCCTTTTCCCTATGGTCAAGAAGAATGCAGAGAAGGATGTCGGTTTTGTCCGGCAGTTCAACGAATTGAAGAAGAAACATCCCGATGCGGTGCTGCTTTTCCGTAAAGGAGATTTCTATGAAATGTACAAGGAAGATGCGCTCAAGGCATCGGTGATATTGGCGCTGAAGGTATCAGACAAGATTCCTCCTTTAGAGAAAGCCCCCATCAAACTCCTGACCTTTCCCCGTCATGAACTGGACAAGCATCTGCCCAAGCTGATTCGCTCGGGTCAGCGGGTCGCCATATGCGAGGCGATAGACCAGCCGAAACTGATGAAGAAACCCAAGGAGAAGGTCGGGGAAGAATTGAAGAGCCAGGATAAAATAAAAAAAGAAAACAACCTCAATCAGGAAACTATGGCGAAAAAGAAGAAAGAACAGGCTGTGCAGGAAGAGCCAACCAAGACAGTCAAGACGGCTGCAGAGGAAAAACCTACCAAGGAAAAGAAGACGGAAGCCAAAGCCGAAGTCAAAAGTGAACAACAGACCGAAGCCAAGCAGGAACGCAAGCCACGTGAACCGCAGATGATTACCGCCAACGGCGAGAAAGTCAGCCACGGCCATGCCTTCCAGAGCACTACCAATCCGGCGGACTGGTACTTTACCGCCAAGATGGACGGCGTACAGCTGAAACCGCAGAAAATGGACGCAGCGGATTTGGCCGCTTACCAGAAGAAGGAAATGACAGTGCCGCTGTTGATGGAGAAGTATTATCCGACTAAGCTGATGCCGAAGGTCTCGGAAGAAGCGTTCCAAATGCCGAAGCAGTTGTCCGGTCCGGACGGAGCCATTACCATCGACAAGTTCAATGTCTATAAGGAAAAGGACGAGCAGCGACCTGATTACGGCAAGTATAAGTTCTATGTGCAGATGGGTGACACCAAGATGTCGGCAGTGGCTTCGCGTGAGGACTTGAATGCGTACTTCGACCGCGTGGTCAGTCCTACACAACTTGTGGAGAAGAACTTCGGGGAGCGCCTGCACTTGCAGTCAGCCTACGAGAAGTACCAACTTCCCGAAGGAGTGGACCCCAAAGGTGTTCGTGTGGCCAAGGACCACTCCGATAACAAATGGAAGGTGTCGATGGACTTGGGTGACAAGGGCAAGACCAGCAAGCATGAACTCTCCTTCGATGACGGCTACTCACTCTTCAAGGCAAAGACTGCCACCCGGGAACAGATTGCAGCCAAGTACCTCAATGCGGAAATTACCGGGATGCTTTCAGCCGTGACCAACAAACTGGAGAAGTCGGCCTCTATGAAAATGTAACACAATCAAAAGAAACAAACGAATATTCAAGAAACAATAAAAGACGAAAAGATATGACAGCTAAAAAGACACACGAGGAGTTGGTGGAACTCCTTCAGGCAGGTAAGATCGGCTTCCTCCGCTTTGTGATGGACGGCGATAATGCAAAGGACTATATGGAGTGGTGCCAGACCCACGGCACGGATCCTTCGGATGAATCCGCAGAGTTTTATGTCGAACAGACGGACATTGACCAGATGGACCGTCAGGTAATGGATGACGAAAGCTATGGCGTATGGAACTAACACATCCGGCAATGCCGGGCAGGTAGCCATCGACCGCTTTGCCGAAATGATGATAGCCCGCATGGAGCAGATGAAGGCTTCCGACTGGAAGAAAGGCTGGATTGGCGGTGCATCCGGATTTGCAGGTCTCCCGCAGAACGTGGGAGGCCGCAACTACTCGGGTTCCAACTCCTTCTTTCTCCAGCTGCAGACTGCAGCCCAGGGCTACCAGTTACCGGTGTACCTCACCTTCAAGCAGGCGCACAACCTGAAAGCCCATGTACTGAAAGGTGAAAAAGCCTTCCCCGTGGTCTATTGGGACGTGCTGGTCAAGGACAAGAACGGCCATAAGGTCAGTTCGGATGAGTATAAGGCCATGAGCAAGGAGGAGAAGAAAGGCATGGATGTCATTCCCTTCTTCAAGGCTTTCCCTGTATATAACATCGACCAGACCAACCTGGCAGAGGTGCAGCCCGAACGGGTGCAGAAACTCATGGAGAAGTTCAAGGTGCCCGAGCTTCGGGATAAGGAAGGTATGTATGTCCATGCTGCTCTCGACCGGATGATCGAGACGCAAGGCTGGCTCTGCCCCATACAGGCGGACAAACGGGTGGACGGAGCTTTTTATTCACCAGCTAAAGACATCGTGGTGCTGCCCATGAAGGAGCAGTTCAACATCGGCAATACCCCCGAGGAAGTCTATCGGGGCGGCATGGAGTTCTACTCCACCATGCTGCATGAGATGTCACACTCCACCATGACCCCTGAACGGCTCAACCGTGAGATGGGCGGACGCTTCGGAGACCCGAAATACGCCAAGGAGGAACTGGTGGCAGAACTGACGGCTGCCATGATCAGCCACTCGATGGGTTTTGACTCGAAAGTGACGGACAACTCCGCAGCCTATCTGGATTCCTGGATTGGGGTGCTGAAGCAGGAACCGAAGTTCATCGTTTCCGTCATGGCGGACGTGAACAAGGCTTCGGACCTGATTCTGGACCAGGTGGACAAGCAGCGGCTGGCTCTCAACGAACAGCCCTACCTGACGAAGAACGACCCGTTTGCCCCGTTGGGCGAAGGCGAAGAGGTTCCGTTCAAGAATGCGGCCATCGTGAAGACAAGGAATGGCGACTACGCTATCCGTGCCTCCTACGACGGTGTGGAACTGGGTTTGAAGAAGGTGTCGAAAGATACAGCCAAGACCTACTTCCAGCTGACGGACTACAAGGACAAGGCTGCCTTCCTGAACATGACGGCGCACAAGACCTTCGAACCGGAGATAGCCAACCTCAAACGCACGCAGACCGTGGGTGTCAAGTTAAGCATCTGATACCATGTAGAATCTTCAAATCCATGAACCATGACTGACTACAAAGTGAACTTCAAGGATCTCAAAGCCAAGGTTGGCATCGACGATGTAGCCTATGCGCTCGGCTACCGTCTGGACCGCAAGGCCGGTGTGGGCCGCTACATGGAGCTGGTGTTGGGTGATGGCAAGGAAAAGCGGGATGCGCTCGTAATCTGCCACCCCCAGGACAAGGCTTCCCAGCGGTTCTTCCGCCGCGACGGTTCCAAGGGGGATGTGGTCACACTCATCCGGGAGAACCTGAATGCCTTCAACGTATCGGGCAAGGATGAATGGCAGAAGATAGCCAAGGTGCTGTCCCGCTTTGCCCACATGCCCGAACCCGAGTACCGCGAGGACCGGGAGTATGTACAGTCAGTCAGGTATCATGCCACCTTCGACAGCTCCAGGTATGAGGTGAAGCCGATAAATCCCGATAAGATTCCGGCCATCTTCCAACAAAGGGGATTGTCCGATGAAACGGTACGCACCTTTGCTCCGTTCATCCGGCTCATCCGCGATAGGAAGAACGAGAACTTTGACGGCTACAACATTGGCTTCCCTTATACCAACGGAGAGAACAATCAGGTCCGGGGCTACGAAATGCGGGGGTACGGCGGTTACAAGTCCAAGGCTGCTGGGAGTGATTCCAGTTCTTCTGCATGGGTGGCTGACTTGTCAGGTGGCTATCCGAATGTGGTGAAGAGTGTCTTCTTCTGTGAGTCGGCTTTCGATGCCATGGCATTCTACCAATGGAATCGGAAGCAGCTGACCAATGAAATTGCTCTGGTATCACTGGGCGGCACGTTCTCTGACGGACAAATCCGGCAGGTGCTGAACCGCTTTCCCGGAGCCCGTCCGTTTGACTGTTTCGACAATGATCTGCCCGGTCGTATCTACGGCTTGCGCATGATGGCGCTGGTAGAGAACATCCCCTTGAAAATCAACCGAACCCGTGACAGTCTGGAAGTGGAAGCGAACGGACGTTCCTTCCGGCTTGATCCGGAGCGACCCTTTCAGGTGCAGGTCAAGGAACACCTGTCGGTCAGATACGATATGGGACAATGGCTTCCTCCCAAGGCATTCAAGGACTGGAACGACTGTCTGCTCAACAAACCGATGGAGGTGCGGCTGCATCCGACCAAACAGGACCAAATCAATAACCTGGCCGAACGCAGAAATGCAGGCCCTAAATTATAAACGTATGAATGTAAGACGATGGAAACGCTCCTTGTTAATAGCAGCTGTTGGCTTATTGATAGGCAAGACTCCGCTCTTTGCCCAACAGACCGACCCGGCGCTGACTTCTGCCGTACTGGGTCAGACCGCAGCCTTGAAGAAGATCCACAAGGACCGCAAGAAGACGCAGGAGAAAATCATTGCAGCGGAAGTGGCAGTAACCGCTTCGCTGGAACGGATTCACCAGGTGGAAGACAAGATGCTGGACTACCTTTCGAATGCGCAGGGCGCCATGCAGAACCTCTACCAGATTAAGCGTGCCGGGGAACTGGTAGCCAAAGAAATCCCGCAGAACTGCAGCCTGCTCCTCAAATCGGTGGGCGGCAATCTGAAAGGAACCGTCATTGCGGCCATGGTATCGGATGAACTGACGGATGCTGCCACACAGATGACGGCACTCTTTCCCTTCATGAAACAGCTGGTGACTTCGGGCAAGTATGACGTGACAGGAGATGACGGAAAGAACGAGAAGCATAAGGTGAACCTGCTAAACGCTTCGGAACGCTACTACATCGCCAACGAGGTGGTGAGCCGTCTGGAAGCCATCAACACCGACCTGTTTATCCTGGCCTGGCAGGTACGCACGCTCTCATGGAACGACCTCTGGTTTTCGCTTGATCCCGAAGGATGGGCCAATGTGATGTCCGGCAAGAACATCATCGGCGGTATCATCTCCGACTGGAACCAGGGCTACAGTCTGAAATGGTAAATAGGTAAACAAGTAAACTAATTTACTAATCACATAGTAATCAAGTAAGGAAATAAGAAAGTAATCAAAGCAACAAGTAACAGAATCATATAGTAAACAAATCATCCAAAAACAAAAGCGTATGGAAAAGAAAATAATCGGTCGCTGTCCCTTGTGTGGCGGCAACGTGGTAAAGACCTGCAAGGGCTACCGCTGTGAGAACAACATCGCCGAACAGCCAACCTGTGTACTGAATATCAACGGCATTATCGGCAACCGCAAGATGAGTGACGAGGAAATCACCGAACTGTTGGAGCACCGCTTCATCCTGTTGGACGGCTTCGCTTCCAAGGAGGGAAAGACTTTCCCTTCCGTGCTGGAACTGGCAGACAACGGTGCCATCAACATGCAGTCCGTCATCGGCAAATGTCCGCATTGCGGCGGTGATATTCGGGTGGGTACGAGAGCCTTCAACTGCTCCAACTACAGCAACCAGCAGGCGCCGTGCAACTTTGCCATCTGGCGCAATATCGGTGGTCACCAGCTGAGCCTGACGGAAGCCAAGGAAATCTGTGAAAAAGAAATCACCTCCAACGAACTGGAGATGTACCGTGATGATGGCACCATCTATCGCAAGCGTCTCGGCCTTTCTCCGGATAAACTCCAAATCGTGAAGATATGAAATCGGGAATGAAACTCACAATCCTGCTGGTGACCGCTGTCTGCTTCTGGGGCGGACTGTTATACTTCGCCAGCTGTTCCGGCCGACCCGAGAAACGAGCGGTGGAAGTTGCAGAGAGAGCCTTGAAAGCAACCGTCGATAATCCGGAGTCCATCCAAATCAAGGGCATCAGCAAGGCAGATTCGGTTTTCGGCAAGGAATATGTCAATCCGCACGAGAAGGCCGCACTTTCCATGCACCTGATGCAGTACGGCTACAAGTTGATGGAAGAAACGGACTACTTCCAGAACCTCGACAAGGATGATACCGCAATGAGTGATCAGGTCACCCGTCAGCTGGATGCCATGACCACCCTCCGGGCTTTGATTGCTTATGGAGAACTGGAGGGAGCAAATCCGCAAAAAGCCAAAGAAAAGAAGCCGTTTAACGGATGGAAGGTCAAGATAGATTTTGAAGCCAAGACCTTAAAAGGAAAACCTTACCACTCGGAATACTGGTTCATCCTTGATAAGGAGGCGGAAATTGTAGTCAAATCATTTGAAATACCGCTGCTATGAAACTGAAAAATTTGAAACATCTCCTGTGCGCTATACTCACAGGAGGAACCATGTTATTCACCTCCTGCGAAGAATGTGAGCATGAAGGAGACAGATCCATAGCTTCTTCCCTCCAGGTTGGTGACATAGTCTGCTCGGATGGCAGCGTGCTGTCCAAAGAAAAGTTCAGTTCCTCCCCAAAGGAGCCGGTGGCCATTGTCTATCATGTGAACCGGAATCCGGAGATCAAAGCTTTGGGTTATGCCGTTTCAATCCGAGAGGTATTGCCGGCAGCCTTTGCCGACAGTCTGGGTGTCGAACAGGAAACGTCAGCTTCATTGGAAAAGGAAGACGGTAACGAGAACACCCATGCCATGTACCGCCACGAGGAAGTGAAATCTCCCTTAGCCGTTTATGTCTTCGACATGTGGCGCTACGGTCAGTCCGCCTACATCCCTTCGGTGAAGCAGCTCACTTACCTCTATCAGCAAATTGGACTAGTCAACCAGCGAATAGAGGCGGTCGGTGGTTTACCTCTCAGTCTGCAGCCCGGTGATTGCTGGCTGTGGACTTCCACCGAAGTGGAGGGGCAAAAGGACAGCAAGGTCTGGCTCTTCTCGATGCAGTCAGGTATCATTCAGGAAACCCCGAAGGACCAGGCACATAAGTTCAGGCCTGTGATAAGTATCTATTAGGTAATGTAACCTCTAAATGTAAAGATTATGAATGAATTACTCGAACAACTCCAAATGAAGATGGAGGCATTCCAAAAGGATGCAGCCCTTCAAGCCGAAAAAGGAAACAAGGCAGCCGGTCAACGTGCCCGCTGTGTATCACTTGAAATGGAACCGCTCCTGAAGCAGTTCAGGAAGCTTTCGTTGGTGGCTTCGAAAAGATAAAATCCTTAGATGCCTGCAACTGCATTTCTTACAAACGTCAGTTGCAGGCAATATATTAAGAAATTTTGCTGGGCTGTATATTATTCTAATCTTAAAGTAGGATTAGCATGATAATCCATCACCATTTTAAAACATTTCTGCATGGTTAACAAACCAATACCTTTATATTCAATTAATGCAATCATAGACTTAATATTATCCTCATTAACAGCTTTGTCAATAGTGTCAATCTGTTTTTGAGTTCTTATTCCAATCACCTTTTTTTTATCTATTACCGGAATAAGATTCCATTTCTTTTTAAATCCTTCAAATAAATCATCTGCTGCATTGGGGTCATAGAGATATATCTCAACTGGTATATCGCATTGAGAAAGGTAATGTTTCATTATCTCAATAACCTTGTCTCCGTCTAATCCACCATTATTTGCCCCAAGTAATGGGAATGCAACAGAGGTAATGCCTTTTTCTTGGTATGAATCCACAAACTTTTGAAGACCTTGCTCAATGTAAGTATATTCACTAGGCAACTTCCAATGTGTTTTTGTAGGGAAATTCAATACCCAAGGTTGATCACTCTCTCCTTTATATAGCCAAAGTTTGCCTACAGAAATGAGATGCTGCGAGCAATATTTCTGGTACTGCTCGAACATGTTTGGATATCTTAGTTTAAAAACTAAGGCAATTCCTTTTCCCATAACGCCAACACAATTAACTGTATTGACGATAGTTTGCGCTTTTGTATTAAAGATATTACCTTTGATTATTTTAATATTAACACTCATTGTTTATTTGTTTTTATAGATTAACCAACTACCTATTCTCGGGGTATTAACTTCAAAGTAGACTTCAAATGAAGTGTCTTTTGAAAGTTCTACGCATGATGCCATGTAGATATTGTTGCCACGCTGACGCTTAACCATATTCTTGTTAAGAATGACTGGAGCATCATATTTATATTCAATTCTCAACTCATAAGGAAGGTTATAGTCTGATGTAATTCTTATAGTATTATTGTTATCAACAAACTTAAGCTCTTTATTCTCATGAATATAGAGTTGTCTTTTGACTTTAACGATATCTTCCCATTTAGTTCCAGCAAGTTCACTACGAAGTATTTCAGCTTGAAATTCGTCATAACAATATATACCAACATTTGCTAAACGTGAGAAGTCTAATTCCCTTTCAATAAGGAACTCTTGTTGACGTTCATTGAAAGTGTTTTTGCTATTTATGTATATCTCTCTCGCTTTTATCTTTGTAGGATCTTCTATGACCTTAAAGCTCCTAGTAGAGTCTTTTTGCATGTTACCATTACTGTAATAGCATTTCTCTGGCATAACGGTTAGCAATTCCTCCACGTCAAAGACGAGAAATACAGGCATTGGACATTTGGGGAGACCAAGTCCAACTGCCTTATTGTAGTATCTATGATCATCAGAGTCTTTGCCTAGACACTCATTATAGAACTGAGTTGGCGACTGTGGTGCAAAATAAAATCTTGCAAATCGATGCGCCTTTGATGTTCTATATACGTTTGAGCCTGCACTATTTGAGAAATTACCTTCTGCAAGGTCTCGACTCTGCAATTTCATTGAACGGATAATCTTAATAGCATTGCTCATATGAGTAAAGTGATATGCCTTTGGTTTGCATGGAAATTGTTTAAGAAAGCTCATCACGTTAGAATGTCTTCCATATGGGAAATCTAAGATATTGACTTTGTTATGGAATGCTTTATTTTTAGCAAGAGCAGACCAGTTCCATCTATCTTTATACTTCTCGACAAATGCTTTTGTAAACTTAATTTCCAAAGAAGAGGATGCCTTGTTCCAATCGATATAATCTGAGAACAATTCAATAATCTTATTATCTATACAGAATGAATTGTTATTGCAGATAACAGCCCAGTCAAGTAAGTCCTTATACTTCCTAAAAAAGTCTAAATCTGTGTAGTCAATGTTATTATTAGCAGATACTTCATACCAATTTACAAACTTAGCATAATGGTCTAGGTATTTCAAAATACCCTTTCTTGATGATAACAGTTTCCAGTTAAGTTTATCTAAAGGTAAACAATCAATTATTGTACTATCAATTGGGAAATATGGTCGTCCAGAGACTTGATACCAGTCTATTTCTTTTATGATATCTTCGTGATGCAATATTTCATCAAGAAGGTCGATATTACTCCATAATGATTGATTGTCCTGTAACGATAAATGTGCCCAATTTACTGAATAGTCAATGTTGTCAAGAAGAATCTCTGCTGTTGGCTTGAATTTATTCTTTGAAGTCAGAACATACCAATCCCAATCATATTGTTTGTTAGATATGATCAAATCAAGCGTTGGGTCAATTATATCGTTTTGGATCAAAGAATTATAGTCATAGTCTCCATTTGGGTATATTTTTACTATCTGTTGAATATTGATATCAGTGCGTTCCGATAAAACTTTGAAATCAATATAAGATTTATATTTTTCAATAATCTCATTGAGCTTTTGTTTGTCACTTTCCGCAAATATGTTGCTATCGCGTGAGATGATAGTCCAATCAAGCTTCTCTTTATTACGAGATAAGAACCAATGCTGATCCTTTAAGCTAGAGAATGAAGACAATAACTTGAAGTTCCATTTGTTTCTTGGATCAGACAACAACTTTTTAACGTCCTCTTTCCAAGCTTGAGATTTGATGCCAAGTTTCTTGTTATATTGCAAACTTTTATCGACATACTCAGAACTAGACAAAGCATCCCAGTCAACTAAGCTACGACATGTATCGAGATCTCTGAATACGTCGAAACCTTCATTTTGACAGAATAATTTCATATCCCACCAATATCCTTTACGTCGAATAGAACCTTGAATAAGATTTCTAAGTTCTTTGAAAGAAAACTTTGATGTGAGTGCTGACCAAGCAACAACTTTAACTTCTGGCTGTAATGAAGATAGCTGTTGAGCAATTTTATCTAGGTAATTTAAATTAAGCCTATGTTCAGCTTCAAGAATACGATCAAACACAATACTCCAATTCCAGTGTGAAGCGTAAGTCAACAAGTATTTCTCAAGATTTGTTTTACTTATTTCTTGTGATAAGTAATTCCAATCCCACTTGTCAACAAACAACGGATTGCCCAGATTCTCTAATTTCAACTGGGAAAACATTCTCTTTGTAAGAACTGTCCAATTCCAGGGATATCTAGATTCATTGAAGGTTCTAATTACATAAGGAATTGATGCTATTTCAGAGAACTTCTGCCATGCTTCTTGATCATCTGCAATATAAAAATTGATGTTGTCTATAGACTCTAATAGATTATTATTAGTTACAACATCAAGTACAATAGACCAATTGAGATTTTGTCCGAACTTTGAAAATATTGCGTTGTCAGCTAACAATGCTTCATTAGAAGACACAGTATCCCAATCCCAATTCCAATTCGGATGGGAGTCTATAATACTTAGATTTTTAATATTACCTGATACTATTGAATAGCCTTTTTGCGATGTTACATATCTGGAGTAATTTTCGAAGAATGTATCGGTCCAATCTAGTTTATCGTTACACTCAAAACCGAGCATATATGGAGTTGATTGCCAACAAAGCAAACCTGTATCTGTCAGAGTTTTTATCACGAGGTCACTCCATATGTATTCTTTGTCATTCAAGACATAAGACGCTAACACTCCACCTTCATTGTTAGCTGATTTGAGAGCAGAAAGAAATGCATTGCTACTACAGAACTTAATAGACCATTCTTTATTTGTGAAGACTCTATCAAGTAATTCTACAAAATGCAAGTAAGGAGCTAATGAAGTTATGTTGCTAAGAATGAAACCTAGGTCAAAAGATGATTCTACTATATTCCAATCCCAACGCTTGTCAAGGTTATTAAGCATTGCAGCATGTACATCTTTAATGTCTTTTGTGTATGAAGCAAGATTGACATCTACGGTATCAAGGTGACTGAGAATAAATTTCTCAGACAGTCTGTTTTCTAAGATGTCCCAATTCCATTCATCAGTTGTTTCCTTCTGAATAAGAATAAGTTCTTCTATTACAGATTCTTTTCTGTTATAGTCTTGAGATATTGCCTCTAAATCCCAAGGATAATTCTCGAATTCTTTAATAAGAAAATTGCTATCCACACGAACGGATAGAATATTCCAATCAATATTATCAGTTATCTCTGAAAGTTTCGGATATAGTGATTCAACAACACAGAAACGAGAGATATTCTTCCAACATGTTTGATTTGCTTTTGAGAATATTACCTCTAACAATTCTTTGTCTTCCCATTGCGTTCTTGAGTCTTTTGTTAGTTCTTCAAAATCAACTAGGTCATAGAACTGATTCAGTGAGGCGTGGTTAAGAATTGTAGATTTATCGTCCCATAACTGTTGGAAAAGACATTCCAAAACAAGGTTCTCTTTATAAATCTCATTCTCTGTATTATTGACTATAGAAGTTGCCTTAATTGCTGTTCCATTACGACCCATCACTTCAATAAAGTACGTCGATTGGTTATGGTATAGTTTAATCTCAACATTCTTGTTCTCTAGGTCAAAGTACTCTTGCTTATTAGCTTGGTAGATATGATACTGTATACTAGAGTTGAGTCGGAGGCGTTCAATTAAGCTATCTGATTTACCATTAATGATGGATGCACAAAGTTCGTCTTCAGGCCAAAATTGCTTTGAGTCCTCAACATTGGTATAGAATCCCATATCTTCATAGAATGGGAATGCCTCCATTTCATCCTGAGATAGAGTCTTAAGTTTTAAGTGCTCATAGATTCCTTGTGTACCTTTATAAAACTGATAGTGAGTATTATTCTTTACAGAAATCTCTCCTAATCCGGTGAGTCTTAAAGAATTTTCGCATACATCAATAAGATGTTCATCTTCGATTTTTTTAAGCAAATCTTCGAAAATCTTTCTCTCTGCTACATCATAGTATCTTATATACTCTCCCTCTAGCTGATAGTCTGATAGGCTAAAGCCTAGAAGGATACCAAGTTCTCGCTTGTCATATTCTCCATCGTGTGTTTGCAGAATGGAACATATAACAAACGACAAATCGTCAAGTGGTTCTTCAGTGAAGTATTCCACATCGCAGGTATACTTCTTCAACCCCCATTTTGTGAAGGTTGAATATATGTATTTTGATTCCTGAATGGTATCTATAATGTTCATACTTCGTCTTGTTTTAGTATTCTATTATTACTATTTGTTTTGATTGTTGTAAAGAGTCGCTGGTAGATATCTAATGAAGAGAACAATTCTTGGTTTCCAACAATAATCAGTAATCTCTTAGCGCGAGACAGCGCTACATTCAAACGATTGGGAGATTGCGCAAAACCTAATGACTTTTGTACTGGATATCCGAGTTCAGGATAACGTTTTTTATCAGGCTTTTGGTCTCTAGAACTCTGAATGATGTTGCTTCTAACCATTGACACAATAACAATGTTGCGTTCCATGCCTTGGAAACGATCGACTGTACTGACTCGTATTGGCAATGAAGAATGCTTAAATGCAATTGACTGTAATTGTTTAATCTGTTTGCCATAGAAGCTTATAATACCTATTTGTTTATCTTCATCCTTGTCAAATTTTTCGAGGTACCTTTGGAAAGAATCTGAATTCTCAAATTTTGTTAGAAGTTTATCTATTGTCTCAACTTCGCCATAGTTAACTCTTGAATATCCATCCATCATTTCAGGCGAACTGCTATCAATGAAAAGGACGTGAGTCTTATGGCCTATGAGACCTTTGATGTCAAGACCATGATAGCGAGAAAAAGGATTTCCAAAATCATGATCATTTATGCCTAGGTCTTTAGGAGTAACCAAACCACAACGAAGGCCACCATCCGCTCGATAGAATTGTTCTATCACCTCATTGATATCGGGATGCATGCGATATTGAAGATTGAATGTGCCTTTAAGAGAGTCATCAATATTCTCGTATAGGCGTTGGAAATGAGATATCTCCATATCTTCAAAATGATTCTCTACAAAATTTTGAAGTTTACGTACAGAGTTTTTGTCTTCATCGTCTTTCGCGACTTTAAGAGCAAATTCCAATGTGTCCTCAAATTCTTCTTTATCAAGCATAGGTGGTAACTGTCTATGGTCTCCTATGACAATTGCTTTATTGCCATAAACAAACGGAAGCACTAATTCGGCAGGTGTTGCCTTTGATGACTCGTCTTGGATGACAGTTGTAAACTCAATATTTGCTTTCCCCTTTCTCTGTTTAAAGATATCGCAGAAGTTATGATAGAATTGGGTAAAACCATTAAACTCTCCATTTCCGGTTCTTTTGTCACCTATGGAACTACATGTTGCACCAATAACATTGGCATTTTCAACATAATGGTCAAACACAATTTTTCTTAGGCTGGCATCTGGTGATTTAAGATAGTTTTGCCATCTAGCAACCACTGGATTTTCTGGGTCTCCATTGCCATCGAAAGAGCGATTTGATATATTGTCAATCCAATTCTTAAGAATTAAATTCGTATGGAAAGTAACTCCGGACTCTTCATCTTTTTCATCTGAGAATAGGCAAGAATCACCTTCCTCTACCCATCTTTTCATGAGATCGATAGAGAATTGTAACCCCTCTGATTCTAGTTTTTCTTCACCACCTAAGCGAATAGGCTTTACCAAATTGGTCTTGTTGTTGACAATGCGTGATATAGCATTATCAACAGCAAGATTGGTCTCTGAAGTAAGGAGAATACGTTCACGTTTATTCCCTTGTTTTAAGCCATTGCGAACAAGTTGCCAGATTAGTTCTGCAATAGCTGTTGATTTACCTGTACCAGGAGGCCCTTGGATTACAGCTATATCTTCTGCAAAAATTGCTTTAAGAATAGCTTGTTTCTGTGACTCATTGATATTTCTGTTTAATAAATGTTTACATAGTTCCTTGTAGGCATACCCATCCTTTCTAAGGATATTATCGATATTTTCTGTTTTAGTGGCAGTAGATGAGTCAAAAATGAATCTCTGCAATCTTGGGTTGGCAAGTTCTGTACCAGTAGTTGCCTTGGTGAAAGTATCTTTTAAACGAGATATCTTTTCTAGGTCTCCTGTAAGAATAGGTATAATTGTATTAACGACCTTTGATTCAAAAGCTTCAATAATAATTTCTTTCTCCTCTTCATTAGTAACATCTATGTCAAAAACAAGATCAGGATAATTTGCCTTAAGCAATTTACCAAATGCGACTTCCTTCTCGTCTAACATAAAGCCAAAGTCGGCTTTCTTCATGTCTGTTATACTATCTGCTAAATCCTCAAGTCTAGATTCATTGTTATACTTAACATTGAGACGTATTTTACCTTCGACTTTTGGCTCAATTGAGATATGTATGCCGGCTATAGATATTTGAAGCAAATCTTGTTCAAGATGTGTCTCTAGTTGGCTATAGTATGAAGCATCTACATATGGCAATTTGATGTGAATTTTGTGATTCACACAGTCGTTTGCTACATCAATGTTTTCATATTTATCCTCTAAAGATTGTTTTATTTGTTCGAAGCCTATGATACGAGTATCAACTTTGCACTTAAAACGATGGTCCTCAAACGTATTGATAGTTATGAATGGGATGGACTTCTCAATATCACGTAGTATTGAGAATATATCTTGTTCACGCCAATTAAAGTCAATACCGATAGCACCTGTTTCATTATTAAAACTATATCCAGTACCTTTACTTGCTATCAGAGCTGCAACCTCTTGGAATTTAAGCATTCTAAGCTTATAATTCGAGATAGAATAAGTAAATTTTACGTTAATTTCAATTTCGTTTTCCGAGCAATATAGTGTTGCTTCTTCTAAGAATTGACGAATATTGTCATTGACTTCCTTAAGAAAGTCCTTGTGAAAAGGATCTTTACGAGTGAATACACGTATAAACTCAAAAGTTTCAGTGTTAGGGAACCAACAATCAAAACTATCTTTGAGTTCCTTTAATGCAGACTCGTCATGAATCTTAAAAATAAGAACATACTGCTTACATAACAAACCAATATCTTGATACTTTTGAATTGTTTCCCAGGTAATATATTGATTTTGATACTCAAAAACTTCTATCAGTTTAGGTACTTCTTGCTTACGTTTCTTCTGTTTATATACGACATAGTGATCACCAAAGAGATATTTTAAATACTCATCTGTGTTTATGCTTACTTTTGAAATGAACGCAACGGTATCATGAATCATACCTTCGATTAAATTACCATGTGTGATGATGGAGTCTAATTGATGTAATTCATCCAAGGACATTTGGTCAGAGTGCCCAAGATTACTTCCGTAATCAATATAAGCATTGATTGCAGGAGTTGTATCTAATTCAATATAGTTTTCTGATAAAGTCTTACGAATCGCTGCTAGTTCATATTCATCGAGTGATGTCCACTTATTTTCGTCGACAAGCACAGTCCCACTTGCTAAGTCGTACGACTCAGCCCCCAACTTATCTTTGAAGATGGTGTCAAGTTGTTGTTCCTTTTGCTTCTCATCAACAGTAACATGCAACTTATCGTTCTCAATCTCAATTGAATCAACGTCAATGCTTATTGGAGAACATCTTTGTCTAATAAGACGTTCTTGAATATCAACAAATCTCTGCCATACTTCCCGTATAGCATCTTGGCTATTAAATCTTGAATCTTTGTTTTTACAACCTTGATTTTTTCTTTCTTCACGTTCTTTTCTACGTTCTTCTTTTGTCTTTCTCTGGGGACGAGTTGATACATTAAGGGCTGACAAATCTATAGAACCAACAGTATTAATCTTAGAAGGGAATAGCGATGTCTTCAATTTGAACACCTCTTCTGATTTTCCATGCCGCATTTCTTCTTTCTCTTCACGCACCTCTGGAGTAATGGGTATGCTTCCAGATGGAGAACAAAGCTTTTCCTTAATAATCATGAAGTTGTCAATAGCCGTGGGGGATTTTGCTTCTATATCCTCAACTTTCCAATAATCAAAATGGTCCACTTCTTGATTGACTGGTATGAAGACAAATCGATCTTTAGAACGAACAAAAACATCGTTTCTTATATGATTCCAACCATGAGCATTGATAATTTTTCTGTTCATTTTGGCATCGTCTGTAAAATCTTCTGCTGTCCATGCAAGGAGACGATATCTTTTCATCTTACCATAGGTAGCATGTATGATTGCAAGTTGTCGTTCGGTTAAAATGGTGTTGGGCGTAACATCAAACAACGGATAACCTTTCTTTTGTAGCAATTCAGCTATAGTAGTGACTCCAATATTATATCTGCTTGCTATTTTATTTAATCGTTCTCGTTCAGACATTATAACTACTTATTTTTGTACTCATCAAGAGTGTATATTATAAATCATTATTAGTACAAGTTCATTTCGATTATTGAATTGTAGAGAGTATGCTTTCTCTTATTCTATATCAAATATGCATATGTTGTTACGTTCGTTTCTTATCTTTCAGATCATCCTTCTTCAACGAAAAGAGGGTTATTGCCAAGCAAAATAATACGAATAAATTTATGTGCCAAAAGGCACAACTTCACAGTGATGGCCGTAGGCATTCAAATCTGAATTCTTTCCTGTATATTGAGTGTGTGGACTATAGAAGATAAGATTTTATTACTTAGTGTTATTTACTATCGGAGGTATAGTCAAACTCTTTTATGATGGGTTTCCCGCTCACTAATAGTTCGCGTATATCTACATCTAGTAGATGTGCAATTTTCGATAGCGTTATTAAATCAGGCTGATTTGTATTAGTACACCACTTGGAAACGGTAGAGTACTCTTTACCTAATTTTTCAGCCAACCATTTGTTGGTTCGCTGTTTCTCTGCTAATACGACTTTTATTCTATTGATTCGTTGTTCCATAGTTTCGCGATTCATATTGTTGTGCAAAGATACCTAATTTTTATGATTATCATGTGTAAAAATTCAGGAATATAAGAATTCCATGCCTATAAATTGTTCTACAAGTCATTTTGTTGATTTTATCTTGCTTGTGAACATCTATATGGATAATTTGATAATCCTAAAGCATCCGCACTCCCGATGAAATTTCCGATACAAAGGTACGAAGGGTCGGTACGGCGTCAAATGGCGCTGCGCCTGGCTGCAAGGAAAGCAGCCGGCAGCCTTCCGCAATTTGTGCCAAATTGGGTATTCCGTCTGCTTTCCCCTTGCCACATTTGCCTTCCGTCCCTTACACCCTTCGTGAGAAGAGGCATCGTAAAAATCACCCGGGAGTGAGAAGCCGAAAGGCTTCAAACCAAAGGGAAAAAAATAGTTCAGCTATGGCATACAAACTTAAAGACCGAAAAGAAAAGATGCTCTATAAGGGCAATGTTTACGAACTCACCCTGCAGTGGGACAGAGAGAGTCTCCGCAAGTGCTTTTGCGGTATGCCTCCTTTCTATGCTCACATCCGCAAGGACGGCGCCAACTTTGCACACATCGACTGCTATTCCACCGGGGACGATTTCAGTGTGGAACCCATGCACCCGCTTTTTGAAGAGCCGGAATGGATAGTCCACTTCCTCAAGTCGGACATCAATTCCATTCCACTAAAGAAACTGCTGGAACTGCTTCCCATCTGATTCACGGAGTAACTAACTTAAAAAGGAAACGCTATGGACACTCTCATTGAAGCCATTCCCACATGGGCACTCTGCTATCTGTTCAACTCGGATGTAACCGGACTGACGGATGAAGAAATCGCTCTGATTGACCAGTGGTACACGGAGAACAAGGTTATGGGTATCACTACCGCAACGGAACAAGAGGGAGAATGTTTCCCTTACTTCTCACATTGTCCGGCTTTCGGTCTTCCTGCCGAAGTGGTGGACTGCCACGTTATGGTAGGCTGAATACAGCCGGTGACTGCTGCTGAGATATTTGTAACCAGGAATCGCAACGCTACCAGGTATTTCGCTCCGACTTCCGCCATTAGGCGTGAGTCGGGGTTTAAAGGCATACTATACGAAATGTATTGACAAATTATTTCAAACTGAATTTAGGCACTCTTTCTGCCTGTTTGTACCTGAATGAAAGCACGATTGTTCAGCAGGACAAAATCCATCTTGATATTTGTCTGATATTTGTTTGATGTTTATTTAATAGTTGATTAACAAGGAAATAAAATCATCAGAAAAGTGATATTTCCGCAGAATAAATGAGTAAGCTTTCTGCCTAATCAGCAAGTAATAAAGTATTTTTGTAAGTAAAGAAACAAATGGAAAAGTAAACTTTTAATTTTGAAGATAATGAAAGGAAATAACTTGACAATCGCCATCGGCAATCAGAAAGGTGGAGTCGGCAAGACCACCTCTACTGCATGTATAGGCGCAGCACTCGCACTGCAAGGAAGACGTGTGTTGCTCATTGACCTGGATGCACAGCAGAACCTCACCTTTACGCTGACGCAGAACGAAGACCCGGAAACAAGCATCTATGATACGCTGGTCAAAGACCAACCACTGCCCATCATTCCCATCCGTGAAAACCTGGACCTCGTTCCGGCATCGCTGGACCTGGCTAGAGCCGAAATAGACATGGCTACCATGATGGCAAGAGAAGGCATCCTCAAATCCTACCTCGATGAACAGAAGGAGAAGTATGACTACATCCTGATGGACTGTTCGCCCTCACTCGGTATCGTGACTACCAATGCGCTGGTGGCAGCGGACAAACTCTACATTCCGCTCACTGCCGAAGCCTTGCCCTTGAAAGGCTTGACCATGCTGGACGATATAGTCCGGGAAGTGAAGCGCAGGGTGAATCCGACACTGGAACTGGGCGGTGTTTTCTTCACCCGGTTCAATAACCGGAAGTTGAATAAGGAAGTAATTTCCATGGTAGAAAAGCGGTACGGAGAGAAGGTCTTTCAGACGAAAATACGGGAGAATATCGCCATAGCCGAGATGCCGCTTTCTGGTCAGACTATCTTTGAATACGACCCGAAAAGCAATGGTGCAGCGGACTATAAAACACTGACCGATGAGATAATTAGTCGGGAGGAAAATAGGTAAACTATATTACTAATAGGTAAACTATATTACTATATGACTAATCACAAAGATTATTGGTAACATAGTAAGTAAATCAGCAAGTAAACAAGTAATAAAGTAAGCAATATGAGTAAGAAGAATTTATCCTTATTGATGGACGGCTTCATGGGTGAGACCAATTCATCTGATTCTGTACAGGAACAGCCTAAGGAACAAGCTGTTGAACAAGTCGCAGCACAAGCGGAACAGCCAGCAGTTCAAGATGATAAGCAGGAAAGTCCGAAGGCAGCACCTGCAAAAGCATCTTCTAAGCAGGAAGCAACTGAAACGGCTGCAACCGAGCAAATGAAGTCCAAACTGGAAGCCAAACGCAGAGAGAATGTGGGTCGTCCCAAGAAAAGCGAAGCAGCCAAAAGTGCCAAGAAGCCCCAGGAAATCCGAGCCACCTTCATTGTGGATCCGGATTTGGTCCGCAAAGTGAAGTACATTTCCCTCGTGGAGGGCATTCTTTTGAAAGACGTTATCTCCGAAGCTCTGAACAACTATGTGGATGCCTGGGAGGAGAAGAACAAGAAAATCCGGTTGCCGAAGGCGAAGTGAATATATGAAAATTAAGGGAGCAAGCCACCTTAGTCTGCTCCCTTAATGATTCTGATACCTTTTGAAATTATCAAGGCATCATTCAAAGGATATTAAACCTTACCAGTTGTCATCTTCATTGCCAACCAAGCCATTCTTAACACATTCTTCAATCTTATCCATCACAACATTAGAGTAAGCATAAGACATGATAAGGGCTTTACTGGATGTTTTTTTGTGAGAATCTTTCTTGGTTGAAAATGGGAAACATTCATCCAATACCCAATTTTCATCGGAACGTGAAGGCACACTATCGCCGATGGCTCCAACCCATCCACCACCAACATGGCGTACAACAGAATAAAAAGGTACCGTATAGGTCACTCGTATCTTGTTGTCCTTGATGTCGCATTTGATAATCGGCTTGATATTTACGCTATAGGCGTTCATGCCACCTGCATGCTGGGCAATGCCAGACATGAAGCCCTGGGCGATAATGCTTCCAAGTTCCTTGTCGTTCAGCTGGATAACGGAGTTGGCATCATTAAAAGTTGCAGAGAACCAATAGTTCAACAGCACGTAGAGTTGATCTTTTGTTTTTCCCGGAGATTCAATTACCTGAGTAAAGGTCAAGGCATTATTCTTGTCCAACTTAAGCTGGCTACCCAAGTTCTCAGCGGCATCCACCCATTTTTCACCATACTTTTCCTTGGCATAGTCTTCCAATTCTTCTGTTCGCAGAATCTGCGCATTGATAGATAAGGCACAAAATACCAGTGCCATGACAGAAATTACTTTTTTCATTGCGTTGTTTGATTATAGATTATATACTTAATTTTTCGGTTTCTTGAAGGTTGTTTTCTGTTTCCGAAAGCAAAGTTATAAGGTTTATTTCGGATTGCCATGACTCTGTATCAACATGGACTAACATGGATAGAAAACCTTTTTGAAAAGGAGGTTTTTGGCACCAATCATGCCATCTAAAGTGTTGCACGGCATGATTATGCAAAAAAAGCACGTAGCGAGTGAAGATAAAGGCTCCTACTTGTCTAAAATTGACAAGTAAATGCTATCTTTGTTGAGCAATAACAATTTATTTTGCACACATGGTAAATTCAAACATGTTACTCGCGCGAATAAAGCAGCTCCGTGATGAGCTGAATATACAACAGCGTCAGATTGCTGACGCCATTGGTGTGGATGCACCAATGTATAGCAGGATTGAAAGAGGCATTCGTCCTTTTCGAGATGAGTATATCGTCCCTATAGCGGACATACTTCATGTGGAAGAGGAAGAACTGCGGTCTTTATGGACGGCTGATAAGATTATCAATGTAACCAAGGATGAATCTACGCTGGTAGCACAGCGTGCCCTTCATCTTGCTAACAGTGAAATGAAGACCAATTCCCAGGAGTAAATGGCTGATTTGAAACATGGACTAACTTGGATATGGTTAAGTAAAACTTAGATGGTATTTTTGTAAATTATGGCAGATAAAACAACCCCGATGGATGGCATACAGGAAATCGACGAATTGGTTTTGGAAGATAACCAACTAGTTTGTGTGCTGACTAATAAGGTCGTGAAAGCGACAGATAAAGAACTGACCCTTCAGTCAATGATAGATATGATGGCTGAAGAATATGGATTTGCTCCTGAAGACATGGAACGTGACTTTAGGGTGACTTACCAAGAGCCTGATTCTGAAAAGAGTCGGGCTCAAAGTGTTGATTTGGCTATCTTCAATGAAGGTAAGGCACATGAGGTGGAGAACCTCATTCGCTTTGTCGTTGTTGCCAAAGATGCAAAGGTGAAACCGACGGATGCGAAGAAAGGCGCAGAAGCCATGCTCGACAATATCCTGACGTTTACAGATTGTGAATTTGGATGCTGGACCAACGGGGAGGATTTGCTATACCGCTATTATACGGAAGATGACTTTGGACAGGCGGACGTACAAGATATTTCCGATTTCCCGGCTAATGGTCAAACGCTTGCCGACCTGAAAGCGCAGGGCGATCGTGCCATGCCCCGTAAGCCGGCAAACGAATCGTTGATCAAGACATTCAAGCGCTGTCATGACTACATCTATGGCAATGAAGGCATGAAGAAAACGGCTTTTTGGGAGCTGCTGAACCTGATTTTCTGTAAGCTTTATGATGAGAAACGCCGTAATGCCGATGCCAAAGAGGGCATCAGCTATCGTCGCCGTTTCTGGGTGGGCGTGACCGAGCAATTCACGGAAGAAGGCCGAAAGGCAGTTGCCACTCGTATCCGTGGGCTTTTCGAGGAACTGAAGGACAGCCAGATGTTCCGCGATGTCTTTGATGGTTCTGAGCAAATCATGCTCTCCGACCGTGGACTAGCTTTTGTTGCTGCAGAATTGGCAAAATATTCTTTTTTGGATGCAACGGTCGATGTGAAAGGTACTGCTTATGAAACCATCGTGAGCAACACCTTGAAGCAGGAAGCCGGCCAGTTCTTTACTCCGCGAAACATCATTAAGTGCATGGTGGAAATGCTCGATCCCAACGAGGATACCCGTGTACTCGACCCGGCATGTGGTTCGGGTGGCTTCCTGGTTATGGTACTCGACCATGTGCGCCGCAAAATCACACGCAATCTTTACCCGGATTTGGACGAGGTGCGCTTGGCTGCCCGTATCAATTCACCCGAAGTGGATGAAAGAGTGCGTCATTATGCCGAGCGCATGATTTTCGGCTTCGACTTCGACCCCGACTTGAAGAAGGCGGCACGAATGAACATGGTGATGGCAGGTGATGGACATAGCAATATTTTCAATATCAACTCTTTGGATTATCCGCAGGGTGACAAGCCCGACCGCCCTTTAATTGCAGAAGCTGTCAATGAAAGTATTCTGCACAGTAAGGATAAGGATTTCCGCTTTGATACTTCATCGGACAATGCACAGGGTAAGTTCGATATGATATTTACAAACCCTCCCTTTGGTGCCAAGGTGCAGGTGGATGTAGAGATTGCCCGCCGTTATGCGTTGGACAGCAATGCGCCTGAAGTTCTCTTTATTGAGGCATGCTATAATTTCCTGAAGCCTGGTGGCAAAATGGGTATTGTATTACCTGATGGTATTTTGGGTAATCCCAACACGGAAAGTGTGCGCAAATGGATCTTAGAGCATTTCAAGTTGCTGGCTTCTGTCGACCTTCCGGTAGAGACTTTCTTGCCTCAGGTTGGTGTGCAGGCATCCTTGCTGTTCCTCCAAAAGAAAACAGCAGAAGAGTTGCTTATTCCCATTGATAAAGAGGATTACGATGTGTTTATGGCCATTGTTGAGCAAGTGGGTAAAGACCGACGCGGTGTGCCTATTTATAAGAAGGATGAAGATGGTGCAGAGATTCTCTTTGCCCACGAAAAGAAATGGCTGGCTTACACCGAAAATGGTCATGAAATTGTGCGCAGTCGCCGTGAACGCGTAAAGCGTTTGGCTGATGATTTGCCGGATGTGGCTGCTGCTTATGCTAAATTCTTGGAGGAACATCAAGTATGAAGATTGGTATTATAAATTCTAAAACATTGCTTCGCCCCAATTCTGGATATCGTATAGATCCTGATGTTCATCTAAGCGAAGGTGTGCAAGCTCGTGAACAGCTTGCACATTCTCCTTATGGTCTTTCGACTGTAGGTGAAAATGCAAGCAAGGTTTTCTTGGGTAATATATTTTCACGAGTCTTTGTTAAGGATGCAGAACATGGCATGCCTTATTTGGCTGCATCTGACACGGTTCTTGCAAATATCGAAACTGGTAGATATTTATCGCATAAGCAAGTAAAAACATTAAAGAATTTGATACTTAAAAAGGATTGGATTTTAATTACTTGTTCAGGAACTCTTGGTAATGTAACATACACTAATAAGACGTTTGAAAATCATATAGCTACCCACGATTTGATTCGTGTTGTACCGAATGATAACAAGGTTAACAAAGGCACTCTATATGCCTTTCTCTCAGGTAAGTATGGTTATAATCAGATTACGCAATCTCAATTTGGAGGTGTAGTGAAGCACATAAATGATGTGCAGACAAAAGCTATACTGGTTCCTGTCTTTCCTGCATCCTTCCAGCAGGAAGTTGATGATTTAATACAGGAGTCGGCAAGGTTGCGTGAAGGGGCTGCTGATGCGTTGCAGCAAGCAATACAGCAAGTTGAAGATATCATTCCTTATCCATCAAAGAAAAATGTTGGATGTGTTTCTTCACGCACTATTCTCTCCTCTCACAATAGAAGATTCGAAGCAAATTATTATATATCAGAAGGTCACGATATTGAAAAATATATCTACAAAAACTTTAAATGGAAGCCATTGGGTCAAGTGTGTGAGGATATATCACGACCTGATATATTTAAAAGATTTTATGTGCAAAATGGCATCGTCTTTCTTGGAGGTGCAGACATTTTTCTTGCTAGTCCTGATAGTAAAAAACAACTATCAAAAACCAAAACTACAAACATTACTAGCTTGGCCATAAAAGAAAACACCATTTTGATACCAAGATCTGGTACAATTGGAAATGTCGCTTGGGCGCATGCCGGACATGCTCAGAAGCTTGCTTCTGAGGATGTCATTCGGCTACAGCCGAATGACATCCTCAGAGGTGGGTATATCTATGCGTTCCTTTCGTCTTCTATAGGTAAAGCTCTTATTCAAAAACATATATTTGGATCAGTAATACAACATATAGAGCCCCCTCATTTAAAGTTAATTCCCATTCCTATCATCGAAGACTCTATCATAGATAATATACATAAACTAGTGATAGAATATAGTAAAAAAGTAGGAAAGGCTATTGTGAACGAACGTCAAGCCATCTCGATGATAGAGCAAGAAATCGAAAGTTGGACTAAATAGAATAGCAATGGAAAATTTAGATATACTTGTTAAAGAATTGTGCAAGCAACCCAATGAATCTGGATGGGTGGAGTTTAAGCACAATAATTGGTCACCAGAAATGATTGGCGAGGACATTAGTGCCCTTGCCAATAGTGCTGTGCTTGCCGATAGAAATAATGCCTACATGATATGGGGCGTAGATGATAGTACACACGATATCATTGGCACAACCGTACGATTAAAGAGCGAGAAGAAAGGTAATCAGGAACTTGAGAATTGGTTGCGCTACTTACTCTCTAAAAATGCAAACTTTGAGTTTCATGATGTCGATATTGATGGAGCGCATGTTGAACTGATTGTAATAACAAAAGCTGAAGGTACGCCTGTTACCTTCCAGAAAGTAGATTATATCCGTTCTGGCAGTTACACCAAAAAGCTAATTGAATTTCCTGTATTGCAAACCCAACTTTGGGATAAATTACGTCATCAGCAGTTTGAAGAGACTTTTACTAAAACGGGGTTGAAACTGCAAGAAGCTATGCGGCTGCTGAACTATGAAGCGTATTTCACGATCATGCGCATTCCGATGCCTGATTCACTTGAAGAATGCGCTCACTATCTGCTCGAAGAAGACCTCTTGGTCAAACAAGACGATGGTCTTTATGCCATCACTAATTTAGGAGCTATTCTTTTTGCAAAGAAACTTTCGTCCTTTTCTCGTTTAGGACGGAAAGCTATCAGAGTAGTACAATATGATAAACTGAACAGATTGGCTATTCTAAAGGAAGAGACGCTCGAAGAAGGCTACGCTATATCTTTTGAAAAGGCAGTTAAAGTAGTAAATATGCTACTTCCCTCTAAAGAAAATATTAATGAAATTCAACGAAGCTCAACAAGTACGTTCCCGCTTCCTGCAATTAGAGAGGCCATTGCAAATGCTTGCATTCACCAAGACCTTTATATTACAGGAGCTGGTGTAGTCATTGAACTCTTTGACAATCGTGTAGAGGTTACAAATCCCGGTACACCTTTAGTGGATGTGATGCGTATCATTGATAATCCTCCGAAATCGCGCAATGAAAAGCTGGCATCCCTGATGAGACGCTTAGGCATGTGCGAGGAATTGGGACGTGGTTGGGATAGAATGGTAATCAGTTGCGAATTAAAACAGATTCCGGCTCCTCGCATACAAATCTATCAAGATGACACAAAAGTAACGTTGTTCTCATACTTAGATTTTACCAGTATGCAGATGGATGACAGACTCTGGTCAACATATATGCATGCTTGCTTAAAGTATATAGAAGGCGATGGCATTACAAACAGTTCTCTTAGAGAACGATTTGGGCTGAAACCAACTTCTTCTGCAAGCATTTCAAGACTTATTAAAGAAGCCTTGGAAAAGAAATTGATTAAACCGATTGACTCTGAAACGGGCCAACGCTATATGAAATACATTCCTATATGGGGATAAATTTCTATTTGCTGGTCATTTGCTGACTAGTGTGGTTGGATTAAATACAGCTTGATTATCAGCAGCTTGTGATATAGATCCTATTTGCTGGTCATTTGCTGAGATAAATTGCGGTTATAAATTCGGTTATAATGTTCATTCGTCTTTGTAAAGCGCATTCACCCAAGCAAATGCAAGATGGCTTCGGTTATAATTCGGCTATAATTCGGTTATAATTCGGTTATAATTCGGTTATAATCACGAAGCAATAGGACACCATAGCCGTTTCAGGTACACGGCAGATTCTATTTGCCGGTCATTTGCTGAAACGTGCCCACTATGATGATTAGTATTCAGAATCAGCACCTTATCAAGCTGATTCTATTTGCTGGTCATTTGCTGGATTGTAAAACTGGGAGTTTTTTTATCTCTTGCAGAAAGAAATTCCGCTGAGAGCCGAACGTATCATTGACAGACTGAAAAATATACTTGACAACAATTAAAAACAAAATATTATGGCAATCATTAAAAGACCTCCTCATGACGATGGACCGGTAAATGCCGGAGAACAGCGCTTGCTGGATTTTCTGTCGGTGAAGTTGCCTGACAATTATTACATTATTCCCAATTGTAACATAGCGATTACGGGACCGAACCGCATCATGAAATATTGGGAGTATGACTGTTTGGTGGTGACTCCTCATGCCCTCTACCATATTGAGAACAAGGACTGGGCTGGCAATCTGGAAGGAGACGACTATGCTTGGTTCCGCAATGGTCAGGAAGTGGCTAACCCGCATAAGACGGCTGGGTTAAAGAGCCGTATTCTTGCATCTAAAATCAAGAACCAGCATCCGGATTGGAATTTTGGTCAAATCATTACGTTGGTAACGCTCAGCCATCCCCAACAATCTAAGTTTGGTTTGGATCCTACGTGCGACACCTACAAGCAGACCTTTACGTTAGGGGAATCATTGGCTGAATTTATCTCCAATCACGAACTGGTTTCTCGTTCTGTCAATGGCATCCAGCCTTTGATGAATCAACTGACGGATTTTCTCACGGGGGAATCGGTAGAGCGGAAACGCGCTGAACGCACCACGATATTCAATTATCGCATAGAGGAAAAGCTTCAGGAAACGGAAGAATTTACCGAATACCTTTGTATCCCTCAGTTTATTGCTACGGCTCGTTATCGGGTTCGTGAATATCCGCTGGATGTGGCTGATAAAAGTCCGAAGGAACTGCAGCAGCTCACCTATTCGGTGCAAAACGCTTACATGGCACAAGAGAAGATTGGAGATTCTCCCTACATTGTCAATACAAAGTGCCAGATGAACGAAGAGCAGACCTATTACTATGAAATCAGTCGTTATCAGGACGAAAGTTCTTTGCGGGCCAAACTTAATCAGAAGACATTCAAACAGACGGATAAGCTGAGCATTATCATGGATGTGGCGAACGCGCTGAAAGTGGCACATAAGGTGCAGGTATATCACCGCGATGTATGCCCTGAGAACATCTATGTTTACGAAGGGGGTAGAGCTGCATTGGCAAACTTCAGAATGTCGTGGTTTGTGGAGCACATTGACCTGAGCTTCTCGGTTAATGCCACGGGCAATCAGTCTTCACCCTACACAGCGCCTGAGCTGTTGGACGGTGACGTTTCCTCTGCCAGCGATATCTATTCTTTGGGGGTGATTTTTTACCAGCTCATGGTTGGCAAATTGCCTTTTGACAGTGTGATTACCTTTATGGCTCGCTTTGGTGGTGAACTGCCGGCAGACCATCTGCCCAGTCATGTGCTGAAGGAACTGCCTGCATGGATGGATGAGTTTGTTCAGAAGACGATTGTGGCTGATGTCAATAAACGCTGGCAAACAGCCGACGAAGTGCTTGACTTCCTGAACCGGGCTGTTGATGAAGAAGTACACAAAACGATAGCCACGACCCATACGGTCGTAACTACAAAGAAGGAGAAGACTTTATACCTCAAGGATATGAAACCCGGTATGAAGGTTTCTCCCAGTATGACGCTTCACGAAATTCTGGGTAAAGGTGGTTTTGGAAGGGTTTTTAAGGTGTGGCACGATATGCAGAAACAGTATCTTGCCATCAAGATATTTGAAAAGGATGCCTCGATTGATAATGCCATCAATGAATTTAATGCGCTGAAAGAACTGCATCATCGCAATATTGTAAAGTTCAAGCATAATGACCGGACAGTTCCCGGTGGCTTGTTCTTTACATTGATGGAATTGCTGGAGGGGGAGAATTTGCATGAATACACCAAAGGGGACTTGCGACTTCCCGCTGATGAAATCTTCAAGATGGCTTCGCAAATTCTGGAAGCGCTGACTTATATGCAGAGTAAGGAACCGCCTGTTTTCCATCGTGATATTAAGCCAAGCAACATCATGTGGCACAAGCGTCAGCTGTATAAGCTCATAGACTTCAATATCTCGGCTACCACTGAAGATAAATCATTTGGCGGTACTTTCCCCTACATGGCTCCAGACCTAATCCTCTCTGGAAACAAAATTGACTGGGATTGCTCCGCTGATACATTTGCATTGGGTATCACCCTGTATGAACTTCTGGCACATGCCTATCCGTGGCCTGGAGGTAACTTGCGTCCTAATATCCATAAGCAACCTACAGATATCCGTAACTATAATGATAAGTTGTCTGATGCTATGGCAGACTTCATCATGAAGGCTATTCGTACAGATAAGAACAAACGTTTCAAAACAGCCAAGGAAATGCTGGATGCGCTGGAAGCTATCGGACTGGATGGTATGCAGAAGGATTCGACGATGATTTCAATCATTCATCAGGGCAAAGAAATGGGTAATCCTGTGGATTACATCAACTCGCTGTATAGCCAAAGTCGTCACGGCAATGGCGGTACGAGAGCTGGTGTCGCCCAACATGCCTTTGATGCGCTGACCTATTCTGAAACACGGTTGGATAGAGAGTTGATTGCTGACATCGAAGCCTTGAAATACAAGCTGATTATCATCACTGGTAATGCAGGAGATGGTAAAACAGCATTTATCCACCGGATTGAAAATAAGGGACAGAACAAGCAGCAGTTTGATACCAACAACGGTTCGCAATTCTACATCTCAGGCATTCGATTTGAATCGAACTACGATGGCTCACAGGATGAAGACAACAAGGCGAACGATGAAGTGCTGAGTGAGTTTCTTTCTCCCTTCTGTGGATTGAACGATTACACACAAGCCAAGGAAGGCCGTGTGATTGCCATCAATGAGGGACGTCTGGTGGATTTCCTGTCCATGCACCCCGAACTGCGGATATTGCAGGATAATATCGAGGAGTATTTCTACAAGGAAGGACATGCTGAATTGCTCCCGGGTTTGATGGTCATCAACCTGAATCTGCGGTCAGTGACAGCACGGGATGTGGAATCGAAAACTCCAAGTTTGTTGGCTCAGCAAATGAAGCAGCTGACCCGTCCTGAATTGTGGAGCAAATGCCAGAACTGTCCGGTTGCCGACCGCTGTTTTATCAAATATAACGTAGATACATTCCAGGACACCAGTGCAGGCGATGAAGTCATCAATCGTCTGGAATGGTTGGTTCGTACCATTGTATATAAGCGGGAACTGCATATAACCATGCGTGATTTGCGTTCGATGATAGCCTGGATGCTGACTCGTGACTATTCTTGTGATGAAGTCAAGACGCTGATTGAATTGGTCAATGCCAATAACATTCCGGAATATTACTGGCAATACTATTACTTCAATCTCACTGCTCCGGTTGTCTATCCCGATGCCAACAAGGTGGAATATTTCAACTTGCCGACATTGGATTCCAACGACCGACTGGTGAAGTTGCTTCGTGAGACAGACGTGGCCGGTGTGGCACTTCCTGCCTTCGACCGTGATCTGTATTACCGGATCAAACGCCCCAATGACTACATCATATTTAGCGACCGCAAGCATTCCTTGTTGAAGGACTTCAATGATCATAACTTGATTATCCCCTCTTATGAGGTGAAATCGGACGATGTACGCATGGCTGTCACCAGCCGGCATAAATCGTTTGTTCGTCATCAGTATTTTGAAGGTGCCATAGACTTCAAAAAAAGACTGCCATACAGATATGCCAGTGCTTTTGAAAAGCAGTTGCGCCTGGAGGACCCGAAAGAATTGGCGCAAACCATGCAGGACCTTGCAAGTGCCATTTCAGCAAGTGAAGGCTGCTCAAATGAGTTGCTGACCAAAGGGTATCTTCTGTTAGCCAGTTCAAACGTAGCAGACCCGATATCAAAGAGTTACCGCCGTTTCTCTTTGGATGAATTCGAGCTCTATGTGAATAAGACCGAACACTTGACGAAGTACATTGAGTATGAAAGCGACAGCTTGATTTTCCGTCATAAAGAGGATAAGTTTATCCAACTTACGGTGAGTCTCGACCTGTATGAAATGCTCAAGTACATCCATGCCGGATTCAGTCCTTCTGTAAACGATTTGCGTGGACGCTTCATTGAGCTGCAGATATTTAAGAATTTGCTGGAGGCAAAAACCTATTCAGAAATACTTGTGACAAAGAATAATCGCAAGTTTACTGCAATACGTTTAGACAGTCAAAAGCACATAGTCATTGAACCTCTTAACGTGTAATGATATGATATTAAAACTAAAGAAAGGAACGGGGGTACAGGCGTTCCTCAATAAAGATATATTCTATGTCGATGTTAAGTCGGTAAAATTGGATCGTGTTTTGACCAATTTGTTCATCAAGATGTATGCTGATGGCGCTCCTGTCTATATGTCTTTCCGTAAAGAATATACCATCAACATACTGAAAGAGAACCTGGCTATCTTGGAAAACCAGGGTGTCATCCGTGGTGTAACAGATAATCCGGATGGCGTAGAGGACTGGCTTCGCAGTTCGCTGCTTGAATTGGTCAATCGTGGAAATGTGGTAAAAGAACATGTCTCTACACTCAAGCCGTTGCATCTGTTGAGTTTCCGCGTACAAAACAGTAAGTACTGCCGTGACTACCGCGCTTCCGACCAGCTTTATCTGATGCTGCGCAGTAATCCGGAGGTCATGCACGGTTTGGTTAGATACCTCAGTAAAGGCTGGGACAAGCAAACGGGCGAACTCGTCAAGAGTGAGGATTTGGATGTGGACACCACCGGTATTCTGTATATTACGAAACCTTTGAAGGAACGTAAGACCTTGAACAAAGTGGCTGAATCCATACCACAGCCCTTCCTGCGTGAACAGGCTGCGTTGTTCAACGATGATATTCGCAGGCTCTTGCTTTATAAGGACAAACTACCCAGAGCGGTGTTTATTGACTATTTGAGAATCCTCTGTGGCTTTCATTTGGCTTTGTATGCCATGAAGGTGATTTATCTGTTGCCCAAAATGGTTGATGCCGGTTCCCGTCAGGTCGTCGATGACTGGTCGATGCTTTTGGATGTGACTGATGACTTGGATAGTATTGTTTCCACTTATGCTTGTAAGGATGTCGAAAGACTTCAGAATAGCATTGGCAAGTACATTCGGGCAACTTATATGGCCGATATCATCCAAGACCGAAAAGACTGCTCCATTGACGAAGCCTTGAGAATATTGAAAGAAGATAACAACAAGTCAGATGGTTTTTATGAATCGGTACTGAATGGAATACGCAAGGATCTTCCCAATTCTGACGAAAAGGAATTTGACAAGGAAGACTTTAGGGAAATGCTGGAACTTTTCCCTGAGGAGGATTACTTCGACATGTTGGTCCATGTCTTGGAAAAATCAAACTTGGGTAATTATCAATATCGCTATTTGCATGATTTCCTGGATGCGGTTACAATGAAGAACTCTCCATCCAAACTGCTGGCTGACAGTCGTTCTCGTCGCCATCCCAGACGGGGTGCACTGGGTTCCAAACTGTTGGAAACGCTGGTTCAGCTGTTGGTACTGAAAGAAAAGTCTGATGGAAGTTATGAAACCCGTTCCTTATCCATCGATGAATTGATCCAGGAAATAAGAAATCGCTATGGGTTAATTATCAATGGTGTCAATGAAGAGCGTTTTGCAAATGCTGATGTAGAAATGAATGAAGCATTTCGCACAAATGTAGAAGCTTTCAAAGACAAACTTCGTCAGATTGGTTTCTATACGGATATGAGTGATGCTTGTATTCTACAGAAGATTCGTCCACGCTATAAATTGTAAACAATGGAAGAAATTAGAACACTATATTACGAACGTTTTATTCAACACGTCGTTGAAGTATATGCACCAAAGCTGAAGCAGGTTCGCCCAGGGCACTGTATGAAGATAACCGGTCTTGCTCTGAAGGAACTTCGTGTATTGCTTCCTTTGTTGCGTCCTATCAATGAGAATCTGTCTGTATTCATCCTCTCGGAAGAGGAAAAAGGGGATGAATATATCCATGCAACGAAACTCATTGAATTGAGAAATGACCCGTCCAAAGCGGTATTGATTTTGGTCCCGACCAACAGTAGAACATCGGCTGAAGACTCCTATGGTGACGCTACGTTCCAAAACTTGTCGGCATCAGACCTTCAGGATTCCTTTATCTATAAATTGATGGATGAGATGCCCGAAGAAAAGAGGTCGAACTGGTCCCAAATCTTTGAACTGTTAAGGGATGAAGTGCATGCCTACATGAGTGATCTTATTTCCTATATCCTGTATCTTGAACTGAACCAGTATTCAAGTGAGGCTTGGGGAAATGGGTTGTTTGTATTTGGCATGTGGCCGGACAGTGAACTTTTCAAAGAAGAGAATGCTGTCCGCAGACGCTTTATGCTGAACAAAGAAAAAGCATCGGCCATTCTTGCTGATTTTTCTTTGACTGCAGCTGACCGTATAGCTTCTCTTCCGATTGAAAGAGGAACCATTCAGCGTGCGCTCATGACCTTTTTGACTTCTGATGATTCTTTGAACGATGCCAACTCGCTGTTTGAGTGTATTCTTTGCAAACATCCGGAATTTAATTATGCGAAGATGCCTTGGCTTGAAATTGGTTCTTCCGGACCTGTAAAGGTCATGGTGGACTTGAATACAGGTAAGGATTCTAAAAAAGAATTGGTCAAGGATGAAGAAGGGAATTTTGTCCTGAACATCTTGTCGGAGAAGAAATCAAAAGTCTCCTTCACCATTACAACCGACCCTGCGCCTAAAGATAACCCTGCCATTGTTTCTTTTGAAATTGCTTTGGTTGATATCGACGACTTTTCAGAGGTGGGTGTAATCAAAAAAGCCAAGGTAGGAACCAACAAACGTGCTACACGCAAGATGTCAGTGAACATTGCAGACGGCATGTTTGACGAAGGTGACTATCTGCTTCGTGTGCGAGCTTTAGATGAGAATGGCATTGTGCTTGAGCAAAAGAAAATGTTCAAGGAGGACCAGGTACAGGCAGCGTGGGAAGAAGCCAAGAAAGAGAATCCCAACCTTCAAATGGAACAGTATCGCTTGGAACACCATGTTGCTTACTGTAACGAATCTGCAGTATTTACCATTGTGAACGATGGAGAAGTGCCCGAAGGTCAGATTGACAAACGTGCCAAAGTCAACAGCTACACACAGGCCATCATACTCTATCGCTCGGCTCATTTGGCTAAAAATGAAGACTTGGAGATTCCCACCGATGGCGTTGATCGCAATCGGTGGGTCGATGGTAATCTCAACAACACCTATCATTTTGATTTTGGAGCGGCTTATGCTTACCAAATTCAAATGTCAAAGAAGTTGATCCAACTCGAATCCACCTTCTTGAAAAATGCGAATGATTTTGGTTACATCGAGGCTTTGCTCGGCGGTAATCCTACAGATGCTTATTTGATGAATCCGAATGATACTGCCGTTCGTGAACCGTTGTTCGTTCCTGTGTCTGATATTCATATTCCAAACGAATTGGGAGCATTGAGAGAAGACCTCTTTGCTATCATCAGAGAGTCAGCAGAAGACGAAACCGGTTTGACCAGCACTTTGGATTTCACCAGCAATTTGGGCTTGATTAAAGCTTATCTGTCTGAGTATGATGCTTGGCTCAGAGAAGAATTGGAGAAAGACCTGAGCACGGAAGCTGTCGTCAAACTTCAAAATATTGATACAGTTCTATTGTCGGTAGAAATGCCTGATGGCAGTAAGACCAAGATTAAGATGATCAGTCCCTTGCACCCGTTGCGACTGGCTTGGATTGTAAATCTCTATGAACTGTATCAAGACTGGGAAGAGCGTACCATTGAGAATCCAAAGTATAGAAAAGCATGGTATCGGAAATTGGACAAGCTTTTTCAGGGTCAAATACCTATGAATGTAGCGCCTATCGTATTGAGTGATGACCCGCTGAAGGAAGCCTATCAGTACATCGGTGAACTGACATTTGGCTGGGGAGCTTATGCACAACCGACCCAGTCGGAAGAGGCTTTTTCTTCAGGCAATCGTCAGTTGAAATCCTACGTTTCCATGCTGTTGAATGTGGCAAGGGAAAAGCGCATTGATAGTGATGTAAATCTGGACCTGGTGGTACGCCATCTGTTCAACTACAGCGTATCTCATCCCTATACGGACAAATTGGTAATCAATTTGTTTAACGCAGGAGATGCTGCTACATTTGCAGAAGCATTGGTACGCTTGGAAAAGATTGGAATCGGGCATGAACTGACCTATGAAATCAGACTGTTTACTGATGAAAACATGTTGCAGTCTGGCGAATCTTTCAAGGATTTGCTTGACCCGGAATCAGCTGTTGCCAACGATGCTGAAGTATTTTCACAAGCTTCTGCTAACCGCTTGTTCCCCAAGCTTCGCTTTTCTTTAAATAAGACAAGTGACTTTATCAACAAGCATGATGACTATCAAGCTCATCTGTCTTTCCTGGTAAATCCGTTTATTGTAAGTACAGAGCCCTCTCGCCCAAGTGAGCTGAGCCGCTCTTTCTTCTTGAATGGTACCATTTGCAGGGATATAGTAGAAGCGAAGCCGATTGGTAAAACATTCGTTTGGAATCGCTATTATTCCAACAAGAGCTTGCCGAACCCAGTATCAGAATCGGCGAATTTGGAAGTTAGCTTGTTTGCCCGTTTACAGGAAGTGATTGGTAAAATGCTTTCTTCTACCATTGAAGAATCTGTACCGGCAACAACACTCCGTTTGAAGGAGAGTGATATGATGTTGCTGTCGTTCATTCATGACAGCAGCGATTGGGTGATTACGTTCGACAAGAATATGGGACCTGAATTCTATGATCTTCCCTGCGGTGATTCCGATGTCCCGTATCTGTTGGATTATGTCCCGAATGATGAAGCGACAGGTATATCTTCTTATCTGACCACGAAACCTACCAGCGAAATTGCGTCCTTGATGGTTCCGCTTTTCAAGCAGTATGGAATTGATATTGAAGACAAGGAGAACTTCAAGCAAATTCTGGAGGATGTCCGTTCCGTGAGCAGCTCGTTGATTATGCAAGTAAATACAACATCCCGGAAAGGATTCGAAGTAATAGGTACCACCTTGACCAAACGCTTCCTGGAAAAGAAGGGTATCACGACAGAATCAATCATGATTCCGATTGATCTGCATAAAGAGTTATTCGTTGATTTGGATAGCGAAAACCAAGAACGGGCAGATAATCTTGTTGTCAAGATTGATGTTAAGCGCAAGGAAATCTTATTTAATGTGGTTGAGATAAAATGCAGAAATGCCTATTATCAGGCTGATGAACTGCACATGAAGATTGTCAACCAGATTGAAAATACCATCCTGGCACTTCGCTCCCATTTTGAAATTGTGGTGGATGGCCATGACCGACTTGACCGTGAACTGAAAGTGCTGGAATTAAAGTCGCTCCTGGAATTTTACATCAATCGCTCGTTACGATATGGTCAACTTAATCCGGATAAGGCTCATGAATACAAAGTATTTTTGAGCAAACTCTCTGATGGTTATTCCGTCCGTTTCAAACGGCTTGGCGTAATCTTTGATTTCATGCAAACTGAACGTCAAAAGAAGGATTTCTATGGTGATACGCTAATCTACACGATGGGTAATCCGGTCATTGAGCAGATTCTCGATGAAAGTAGTGACTTGAAGACTCAAATTCTGGAAGCTCAAGACAACGACTTTGTCAATTTCTTTGAGCCGACATTCAGTGTAGCTACAACAGGTATGGAAGCTCAGCCAAAACCTGTTCAGCCCGTTGAAGTATCAACGCATATTGACACGGATTATGAAGTGATTGTTCCGAAGGAACCGGAAGCCGATCCTGTTGTGTCGAAGACTGAAAATTCAGCTAAGGTGAAAACAGAAAACCATTCTGTAATCTTTGACCATCCGGAAGAAGAGTCAGACAATTCACAAACAGCAACTGTAGAAACCTGTCCTGAATCAGAAGGACAAGTTCCTGCGGTTGATTCCGTACATACCGAACCCAAAGTTCCTGAGGCCAATGCAGGCACTGAAGAAAATGGTACTGGAGATGATCATCTATTACCGGCAGACCCTGTAGATGTACCGGTTCACCAGCCTGAAACCGATCCGAATTATCAGGAACCTCTGGTAGATGTCATCGTTGGGAAAAACAGTGATTCTCCCCAATTCGGTGTATTAGGAAAAATGGTTTCGAATGGGCGCGTGATTGGTATGGACTTGAACGAGTGTAATACAATCAGCTTGTTTGGCGTACAGGGTGCTGGTAAGAGTTACACCATCGGTTCTGTCACAGAAATGGTCCTGAAGCAGTATTCTAAGGTAAACAAACTGCCTGCTCCTATGGCTGGGGTTATTTTCCACTACAGTGAAAGTATGGATTATGCCCCCGAGTTCACGTCGATGGTATATCCTAATGATGAAGCTGGTCAGTTGGCTAAGTTAAAGGCTGAATATGGTGCTGAAGCCCACTCTGTCAAGGATGTTATCCTCCTTGCCCCCGAAGCACAAGTGGAATTACGCAAGGCTCAATATCCGGACTTGGAGGTACATGCCATCGGTTTTGATTCTTCTGAGCTGGCTGTACGAGACTGGCTGTTCCTTTTGGCTGCTTTAGGCAATGACTCTGCTTATATCAAGGAACTCAAACAGATCATGAAAGCATGTCGTTACAATATGTCGTTGGCAAATATTCGCCAAGGTGTTGCAAGCAGCGACCACCTTTCTACTTCTCAGAGGGCATTAGCCAATACAAAATTGGATTTTGCAGAGGAGTATATTTCTGATGGCTGTAAGCTGCAGCAATATCTCCGTCCGGGAAGATTGATTATAGTCGATTTGCGTGACGAGTTTATTGAAAAAGAGGAAGCTCTTGGTCTGTTTGTTGTCATGCTTAATATCTTCTCAAGTGTGATGACCGTGGACGGAAAGGCTTTCAATAAGTTCATCGTCTTTGATGAAGCGCATAAATACATGAACAACAAGGAACTGGTGGATTCTATTACGACCGCAATCCGAGAGATGCGTCATAAGGGCGTTTCCATCATGATTGCAAGCCAGGATCCGATGAGCTTACCTACGGAAATTATAGAACTAAGTTCCATGGTTGTGATGCACCGATTCAGTTCACCAGCCTGGGTTAAGCATGTTCAGAAAGCGATAACTCCGCTGCAGACCTTAACAGCCACAGAAATGGCTGCATTGGGTTCTGGTGAAGCATATCTGTGGGCAAACAAAGCTACTGATAAGGCAATAACCCAGCGTCCTATAAAAATCAGTATTCGTCCACGTGTAACAAAACATGGTGGTGATACGATACAAGCTGTAAAAGAATGAACATAACAGAATATTCAAATAAAGGAAGCAGAACAGTGAATCAGGATTATATAATCCATCGGTCACTGTCTGCTGACTCTGCAATATTTGTTTTAGCTGATGGTATGGGTGGCTACTCACATGGTGAGATAGCCGCTCAGACCGTGGCTACAAAAATTGTGAGTTTTATAGAGAAAAATATGACAAATTACTCTCCGGAAGATTTAATAAGGGAGTCAATCGCTTTTGCCAACGATGCCCTTATGGTTAAACGAATGGAATTGGGTGGAAAAAAGATGGGAACTGTTATTGCTGTCCTTTTGATACTCAATAGCCAGGCATATATTGCTTGGTTGGGTGATAGTAGAGTATATAAATACAGTGATGGCGAGATGATGACCTGTACAACAGATCATTCCATCGTGCAGCAGCTGTCTGCTAAAGTGAATATAACGCCCTCGATTTATGAGAAATATGGAGCAATAGTAACTCGCGCCGTCATGGGTGATGAACTTAAAGATGAAATTCCTATTAAAGTGGTATCTGCCCAGAAGAACGATGTATTCTTATTGTGTTCAGATGGTTTTCATAAACAGCTTCCCGTAGAGGAATATATGGCGTCAAGTGACAATACCAATCTGAAGTGTTTGAATGACATGGCTTCTGACATGGATGATAATTATTCATTCATAAAAGTGGAATTATAATGATACTGAGCAACATAGTCATTGACGATATTAAATCAAAATCCGGCCTTCTTTTTGATCAGGCTAAAGATTTTGAAGTGTTGGCAAAACTGATATTGGAGGTTACACAACGTTCTATCGGCATAACCACGCTAAAAAGATTGTTGGGGTATATTGATGATGACCATCGCACAAATTCCTATACGCTCAATACCATTGCATTGTACTTAGGTTACTCTACATGGGATGCTTACCTACTGGCTCGTTCTGTAGATAGTATATGGGGATTTCAAGATACGGCAGTGTATGTAAAGTCCTTGGATGTAAATACGGAAATATACGTCAAGTACATGGATCGTGTGGTCAGATTCAAGGTGATCATGTTTCATGAAGAAAAGGCATTGGAAGTCATCCAAGCTTCGAATAGCAGTCTTCTTCCAAACGATATTCTTCTCATACACAAGATAGAAAAGGGTAAGAGGCTGGAAGCTGAGAAAGTTTTTCGGGGTGATTTGATTGGGAATTACAAAACAAGTAGTGAACTAACTTCTGTTGAAATTTCCAATCCGGATGACATCGGTAGCAATGACTTCATGCATACAGACCCGTAGACAATAGAAGGCAACTGTCCTTCATTATTAAAGGCAATTCTGCGGTTATACAACCAGGTTATAACTGTAGGATTGCCTTTTCCTTGTTATTTACGTTTAGTCAAAGAATAAATGGAACAAATTCCAACGAGAGGTAAATGGTTGGGATATGTAATCCTCAAAAAATAAAAAGGGAGAAAGCCTGTAAAACTTCCTCCCTTGTTTCTATGTCAAATGAAAAAATTAGCGCAGTTTCAGAATGTAGTGTTCTGCAAGTTCGCCTTGATTGACTGTGCCCAAACTATCTGACAGCATATAGCCAGTTTCAACACGCTTATAGTAAGTCTTCTCTCCTGAAGAAGGAGTGACCAATTCAATCAGGTCTTTGCCAATCAAGTGATAAACTCCGCTTGTTTCAAAGTTCGCATCCTTCTCACCAATGTATTCCTGTTTGTAAGAATACGTACTGTCTGCATTTACAGTCAGTGAAGTACGGATACCTTCAGATGATGCGGCAGGCAAAGTACCTTCAAAAGTACCTATCATGACAAGAGTGGTGGTTGTATCGGTAGCTGTTGCGACTGCTGCAGTAGTTGCCGGATCCGTAGTTGCAGCCTCTTTCTTAGGGCTGTTTGTGCAAGCTGCCATGCTAATCAGCAAAGCTGCTGCCAAGGCTAGGTTCATCTTTTTCATACCTAAAATCCTTTCTTTTAAAAGTTTATCTTAAACTGATGTTTTTTTTAAAAACGCGCAAAAGTATATACTATTTCTGAAACAAAAGAACAATATCTTGATTTATTTTCGACTTTAATATTGTTAATTGTACTAGTTGCTAAACAAGGTATTACTGAGCAGTGGATAGTTAAACAAATGCTGCTATTCTAATTGGAAATGACGGTTTAATGATTTATAGACAGACACCATCCGGTTTACTCCGTGTCTATGACACCAAGCAAAACTCGGCTGATAGACTTTGGCAACAAATGGAGGACTCCAGTCCATTGCCACAGAGAGAAGCAGCAGGGTTTCACTACACTCCACTCAGCTGTTTCTCACATTGTCAATGAGGTCAGGTAGCTGGTCTTCAAACGATGATTTGCTCGATGGCTCTACCGAACGCAGGCTGACGCTTGCGGAAGTAGAGCCATCGAATGGTTTATACGGTTAACTCACAGATGTTGGTCACCACTTCCGACTTATCGTATTTCATGCGATGCCGAAAGTGACGACCTTTTGGGGAGGATGCGTCATCCGGTTTGCTCCGTGTCATCAACACCAAGCAAAGCTCGGTTGATTGGCTTTGGCTACAAGTGGGAACTCCAGTCCATTGCCACAGAGAGAAGCAGCAGGGTTTCACTTCGCTCCACTCAGCTGTTTCTCACAATGTCAATGAGGTTAGGCAGCTGGTCTTCAAACGGTGATTTGCATGATGGCTCTACCGAACGCAGGCTGACGCTTGCGGAAGTAGAGCCATCGATTGGTTTAGGCGGTTAGCTCACAGATGTTGGCCACCACTTCCGACTTATCGCATTTCATGCGATGCCGGAAGTGACGACCTTTTGGGGAGGATGTTCCATCCGGTTTGCTCCGTGTCAGTGACACCAAGCAAAGCACGGCTGATAGGCTTGGGTTACAAGTGGAAACTCCAGTCCGTTGCCATAGAGAGAACCTGCAAGGCTCCACTTCGCTTCACTTTGTAGGTTCTCACAACGGCAACGTTTTTCGGGAAGCATACCTTCAAGATAGTTGGGCTATTGGGTTACACAGGCTGATATGAAATATTTGTAAGGGATAATCAATTAGAACTAATTCTTTCCCTTGGAGTCCTAGTTGGGAAAGTCTTGAAAACCATTGGAGCTTCTTGGTCCAACTCGTTTTGTACGTGCAAAGGTACTGCGGACGGGAGAAACGTCAAGTGCCGCTGACGCTTTCGGACGGAGAACTTTCCGGCAGCCTTCCACAATTTGTGCCAAATTGGGTATTCCGTAAAGTTCTCTGTCCTCACACTTGCCTTATTCCCCCTGGTGTCCGCAGTGTAAGGAGGCACGAAAAAACGGTTTTCCCGACCAAAAAGCTCTAAAGGGCTTCACAAGAGGGAGAAGAATCGGAATCGCAACCATCTAAATTGTTTTGACTATGGATTATCCCGAATTATCCGGAGCAACCATCTCCGAACGTGACAAGGCTTTTGCTAAGGAATTTACAGATTTTGTAAATGGCAGTATGTGTTCACCTGACCAGACTGGCAGGGAACTGACCAGGGCGCACCGCTACCTGCAACAGCAGATGTTCAAGGTGTTCCTCGGCTTCATGAAGCAGCTGGCATACAATTATCAGCAGGGAAGATACGATGACCGCAATGAGTGGGCATCACGGCTTTCTGCAGAAGCCTACCAACGACTCATCGAGTGTGACTTGATTTTTGACCCCGAATTTACGAACTCTAAATAATACAGCTATGTGCAGACTTATGACAACGCAGTTGGAGGAAGCCTTGAAAGGCTTTCCTCTCTATTCCCAGGACGGCAAGGGAAAGGAAGCGATTTGCCGTGCCATTTTTGCGCTCGGTGGTGTGCGGTGGTTCATTCTTGAAGGCGAAAAGGAAGGTAACGATACCATCCTGTTCGGTATCGTCATCGGACTGATGGAGGATGAATACGGCTACATTTCATTGAATGAACTTTCGGACATCGAATTGGATTTGACTAGACAAGGCTTCGGCAAACTGCAAGTGCGGCAGCAGGAAAACTTTTATCCGGTGCCACTGAAAAAGTTGCGTGACAGCCGCTTGCAGGAGTTTCTTGCAAGAATGGGTGAATGAATGTGAGAACGAAGTAGTAACAAAATGACCTGCCTTATCCGTCACGGACTGGGCAGGTCTCAAATAGTAGGTTTAGTCTGAGATATGAGGAATGGAAATATAATCAGTATCGCAGCCCAACTCGGTTGGACTGCTTCCGCTCAGTACAAGGAAGGCAGCCTCTTCTTTGACTTCCATCGGAAGACCTTGAGCGGTGTGCCGTTTACCTTCACGGCAGAAATGAAGGACGGCAAGGTAAGTAACCTGGTGAAGGAGATTGAGTCCTTCGTGGAAGCCATCGAACCGGAGACCTGTGCTTCGGAGTGGATGGTTCAGTCGGGTGCCGTGGCGCCATCCCGTTTCCGGCAAGCCGTGAGCGACATGGATGCCATCCGCATCGATGCGTGGCTCTTGGCTTGCCAGCTTGCCGAAGCGGACGGCCAATCCGTCTTAGCAGGTCTGCCCTGGAGCCAGTGGAACTGAGTTCCGCAATATCGGCTGCTTCTTTCGGGCAGCGAGCGGACAGCATTCTATTCACGAGGGCTGTCCTTGAACTTGCGTCCTCTTCTCGGGAGACCTGCTTCCTTGTAGGCAATGAGGTCGCTTCCCCGGAAGAGGATGCCCCTTTTATCGGTATGGATCCGGATAAAAGGCAAAGGTCGCTCGGGATGGTGGATGTAGTCGTAGATGGTGCATCGGTGAATCCCGAGGAAAAGGCAGGCTTCCTTCACGCTGTACTTCCGGTCAGAAACTATCGCTATCGGTGTGTTCTTCAAGTGGGTCATAATCAGTTGTTTTATGCGGTAAAGTTACGAAGAAAGGCACAGCACGGCAATAGCTCATCCGGTCGGCTAAGTGGGATTTTGGGTGACTTTGTGGGATTTTGTGATACCCATTGCATAAGGTCAGACAAACATTCATCCATCTTTCATCCAAGAAAAGGCAGTTAGTGAGGCTGAGCCACAAAAAAACACTGTTTTTTCTAGGGGAGGTATATATTCAGGCGTTGATTCGGGTGACTGTTGACACCGCCCTTAAACCTCTTTCGTGAATTTTCGAACCCTCTCTATATCAATACTTTTTCTTTTTATAAAGAATAAAAAGTATAGATAGATGCCGGAAAAGTGTCAACGTGAGGATATGAACGAATATCGGCAAATGGATTTTGTCAACGGGTGTCAACGAGCGTCAACACTAATGGCTATATGGATAGTGCTGATATTCAACAGATAACTGAGTATCAATGGTGTCATTGCAAAATATGGTGGGTTCGAGCAGAAATGACCTCTATTTTTAAGGAGGAGAAGAAGCAGGAAAGCAGTAGTAGATGATGAAGACTGTGTGAACCTTCCTGGAAAGAGTTGAATGAATAACAGCCATCCCTGACTTTAGTTGAATGAATACTCCAATCTGTTCTGATGATTTGCTGGAGAAGCAGGATGGAAGATAACCGCTCACCGTTTCCTCATCTTGCCTCCGAGGATGTTTTTTGCAAAGGTATGGCTGTCCCCACCAAACATCAAATCCCTTGCACAAAATCTTCCTCAAACAAGTTGAGCGTATTTTCTGCCTTGAATTTGCCTTATTGGTGGCTGCCAGCCCTCTGAAAAAGCAAAAACATCCCTTCGGACAAGCTGCAAAACAGCAAAACAAGAGGGAAAAAATCAGAGAGCATATGGCACACGTAGATGATAACCTCCAAAAGCAGCTGGCAAAACCTCAGACATGGTTCTGCAAGTATTTCCCGAAACGCATCCGTAACGTCGGCGATAAGGAAGTGGCTGACAGACAGATGGTATATGACTTCAAGGACGGACGAAACTTTGAGGCAGTGGCACAAATGACCGCAGCAAGCCTAAAGGAGCAGTATGGCGATGATTGCAAGGACATCGTTTTCGTTCCGGTTCCGGCATCCACCTCCGAGAAGAACGAACTCCGCTACAAGGCATTTTGCGAGAGAGTCTGCGAACTGACCGGAGCCATCAATGGCTTTGAGCATGTAAAGGTAACCGGTGGACGCCTTGCCATCCACGAGAACCGCAAGCTGGAGAAGGAAATCCGCAAGGTGAGCATCATCGAGTTTGATGAAATTTGGTTCAAAGGCAAGAATATTGTTACCTTTGACGATGTAATTACTCGCGGCATCACTTGGGCTACCTATTCCGACCAATTGGAGAACTTGGGCGCACACGTCCTCAGTGGCATCTTCTTGGCAAAGACCCATTATAAAGTAACAACGAACTGACAATGATAGAAAAGAGAGTAACGAAGGTGAAGACAACCGCAAAGGCAGTTGCCTTTACCGGACATAGAGAAATATCCCACAACCATCAAGAACAAGTAAGAGAACGGCTGAAGGAAGCTGTTCTGCAAGCCATCCGTCAAGGAGCGAACAAGTTCTACTGCGGCATGGCACTCGGCTTCGACATGATGGCAGCGGAAGAAGTTCTTTCCCTCAAGTTGAGCATCCCCATGCTGAAACTGATAGCGGTCGTGCCCTTCAAGGGACAGAGCGCTTCCTGGTCCATGGTGGAGCAGCAACGCTATGCCTATATCCTTTCCAAGGCAGACGATGTGGTGCATCTGAGTGAAGACTACTTCAATGGATGCTATTTCAAGCGGAACGACTACATGCTGTCGCATTCCGGCAGTGTGATTGCCTACTTTGACGGCAAGCCGAAGGGCGGTACTGCCTACACCTTTCGCAAGGCAAGGGAGAAGCGGATACCTGTCGTCAATGTGTATTAGATGACTGCTTTCAATAAACGAGTAACGGGGAGCTAAACGCAAAAATATTTGCGTCCAGCTTCCCGTTTTGCGTGAAAATGGGCTGTTTTTGATGGTTGAACGCAAATATTTTTGCGTTCAACCATTTCTGAAAGATTTTTTTCAACGAGGAATAAACCGAAAATTCGGATATTTAACCAATTCACTTTGTCACTCCTAAGGTAGCTTCTAATGGAGCCAGGGCTTCTTTTCTTGCTTTTACAATTCTTCCGAAATCGAGAGCGCCGATAAGTTCTCTTGTAGCATAGCCTTTTTGATAGGTTCTTCGCGCTTTAGCATATAAATCGGAAAGTTTACTGAATCCGTCATTTCCCTTTAAGGATTTTGGAGCGGACTTGATTTTTAGAAAACCACAAATATTTTCCAAGTCATCCAAAATCCAATCTTCAATTGCACTCTGAACTCCAATCTGTATGAATCCGTCAATCCCCAAACGTTTCACGCTTTTGGCAAGGGAACTCCAATCTACCATCAGCGGATTTTTGATTTCGAATACATCCGTATCATACGAACAGCATATGGTCTTTATACAATATCTTTTATTGCGTGCTTCGGGAATATACTCATTTTTCAGCTTAGCCAGCAATTTGCTGGAATATCTGGTAACTCCTTTCAGATTGCAGATGCTGCAAGGCAATATTGGACTTGAGCTAACCTGCTTGTAGTATTCTATCAAAGCCTTGAAAAATACTTCATCTGTATCACCTTCCACAAATATGATAATGTGAGAAGGCATGTTTCCTTTATTCTTTGCCATGGTGAATCCTACTCGAAGAAGTTATTTATCTTGTCATCATCATTTTCGATGTCAAGCATGAAGTCAAACATGAACTCACCAAAAGTCAACTCCATGTCAGCTGCGTACTTATAGAGATATTTTAGCTTAGAGGAATTTATCTTGGAGAAGTGAGCAAGTCCATCATTTTTTGGCAAACCAAAGTACATTTGATCCGGATGTAGATACCGCATCAGGTAAGGAGAATGGCTTGTAATGAGAATCTTGGTACCCGATGCGTATGTCTGCAAAGTGGCCAGAAGATTTTCCATCAATCGCGGATGAACGGAGTTTTCCGGTTCTTCCATCATTATCAATGGAATATGTTGCTTCTTGGCTGCCATGCACAGCGTGAATAGGAATATAATCCGTTTACTTCCACTAGAGAGTTGACGAATGCTGGTGGCAAAAACATTGTGTACTTCTTTGATGCGTACGTCATATAGTTTACTTTGTCCGTCTGCCAGTGTAATAGCTTCTGCAGAAAACTCACTAATGCCGGAAATCAACTGCTTGAGACCATCGGTCAGGATGTCATAATTTTCTTCATCCGTTTGTTTCAGGTAATAAAGATATTCACTCAAGGTACGTCCGCCCAAAATGGAAATGCCTTTATTTTCCTCGGCAGAAAAATAACTTTGCGGATTGTCTAAGGTTTCTATATTGGGGATGGTGATGGCATATATCTGTTTGGCAATGTCGTTAAAGAATACATGGTTAGTAGCCGCTATGGTAGAGAGGGCCAGCTGTAAGGAGGTTACCTCATACTGTTTGTTGCATCTTCCTTTTACGGAAGGCACAATGAGACAATGGTCTTTCTTGCGATTGATGAGTTGCTTGAAACGGCGCTCCGGCGCATCTTTGATGCGTAACCATTCTTCCAGTATTTCCCCCTTTGTTGCTTCGGATGCCCATGCAACTTTATATCCGTATTGAAATTGTTTTTCTTCTTTACCCCATAGGATACTACCGGAAATCTCCAATAAAAAATTCTTGTTGAGATTGGAAATATTGATAGGAAGGAAACCGCTGCTTAGCATCTGTTCTTTTTTAGCTTCACTTGCGGTCATAAAATTCACTCCAAAATCTATGGCCCGAAGCACATTGCTTTTGCCATAGCCGTTTGGAGCGATGAGGGCATTCATTTCTCCAAACTCAAAACTGGCATGGCTGATGTTGGCTATGCCCTCAATGGTAATACAATCAATTCTCATACTTAATGCAAATATTTTTGCGTCCAGCAGTTCAAAACTGCTGCAAATATACCGTTTTTGCCCAGCAAACGCAAATATTTTTGCGTTTAGTCGTTCTTTGCTCTTCATATTTTCTTCTTACTTTTATGGGTATTACAGAATCGTAAACCATGTATGCTGCCAGTGTTTGCCTTTAATCCATAGCCTCCTTATCCTCTTCACCTTCCACTATCGCTACCGTTTCCAAATCCAATCCGAACATTTCCTTCAGCTGTAGGTAGTCAAAGCACATCGCCTTCGGTCGGTTGGCTCTGATACGCCGTAATACCTTGCCATCCTTCTCTTCGATGATGTAGTCCGGTGTGCCATTGGACAGCATGATGTGGAACCGGTCCTGTTTCAACCCGAGAAATGCCGGATGGGATTTCAGGTAAGAGAGAATGGTGGACCACGACGAGCGGTTGGCCGTGATGTTCTGGGTGGAGTTCCGGCTGCTGAACAGCGAGGAGATGGCCGCCATATTCAGGTAAAGAATCGGGTGGGCTTCCTTGAACTCGATGTCCATGTTCGTCAGCATCGGACGGAACTTCGTGAGGTAACGGATGTTGAAGTGTACCTTCTCCACGCATTTGCCGATACTCTGCCAGCCCTGGAGCATATTCCAGAAGTCTGCCACTTCGGAACTTTCCTTGGCCAGTTCATTCTGGTTGCGCATACCGCTGATGCAGGTCTCCAGCATCTGGGTGTAGTTGAACGGCAGGTTCAGCACGGTTTCCAGCGTACGGAAAGCTGCCAGCGGAATCACCCAGTTGCCGAAGATACGGTCATGAATCTGTTCATCCTCCATCCGGATGGCCAGTTCGTTCTTGGTGATACCGTACAGGGTAGAGAAGTTCTTCTCAAAGAGGTAACGGTATTTGAGAATCTCCAGGGTCAAATGGGTCAGACCTAAATTGCAGATGGCCTGCAGTTCTTCGTAGTGTTTCTTTTCCGGAATGCTGAAACTGGTCTTGGAATATTCCAGAAACAGTACACGGGTATAGAGCGCCATATCCTGTGTCGGCTTTTCCTGACCGCAGATGACCACTCCGGTCGTGACAATGGTCTGGGTGGCCATGCCGTCCGTCTGGGTGTTCTTCTTGGTCTGTCCACCGCCGCCCCAAAGTCCCTTGAGAAAGGCAATCTTTCGGATGTCGAGGTCGTTCTTGTATTCGTCAAACACGACAAGAATGTTTACAGCCTGCGATACCCGGTCGTTCATGGCCGGAACGGAAGCCACACCCATGTTGGGTGGCTCCACATCGTGCAGAAAGAAAGCCTCCAGACTGGTAGCCAGCGTGGTCTTACCAGTACCTTTCTCACCGAACAGGTTCAGGATGGGAAAATGCCGGGTCTTCCGGTACACGATGTCACGGAAGAGGGTTGCAAGCAGATAACCAAAGGCTACCCGGGCATTGTTGCCGAAAACCGTGGTCAGCTTTTCTACATAGTCGTAGAGCAAGGCTCCGCTCTTGTTGGTATGCACCATCAGACGTTCGAACTGGAAGATTTCCGTGTTGTCGCGGTAAATCTTCGATGTGGCCGGAATGTAGTAGGCATTGTTCTGGTTGTCGGTGATGATGCCCATGTCATCCACTTCATGGAACTCGCCGTCCTGAACGATGCCGTTACCGAAAGCGAAGAACTCCTTGCTTTCGTTCCAGCCCAACTTTCGGATGCGCTCGGCTGTTCGGGTGCGGGCATACAGGAATTCCTTGACGTTGTTGAGCTTGTCTATCTTACCGAACCACAGGAAGTTGCCGCAGGAGCCAATCTTCTGCTGGAAGTTGGCAATCGACACCAGGTCCGACTCCTTCAGTTCCACCATGCAGATTTCACGGAACGAATTGGTGAGCCTAAACAGACGCACACCGTTGCTCTCGTCATGGATGTGGAACAGGGGTTCCATCACGAAGTTGGAAAGCCGGATAGGGTCTTCATCCTCTTTCCCCATACAGAAATAACAGTTGTTGCGGACAAAAAGTCCTACTTGCCGGAGCGCATCCGTTTCTTCCTGCTTCCGGTCCATGTTCGGTGTGCGGCTGTTCTTCTTGGATTCGTTGCGTACCTGCTCCACGGCGCTCCGCCACAGCCGGGTCTTGCCGTGAATCTTTCCCAGCTGCTCGATACACTTGGTATAGACCATCTGGTCCTTGACATAGCGCAGCAGTCCGGCAATCCGGCTGACGCATTGCCCTTCTTCAGCGAGCGAATCCACTTGGGCAAACAGCTTCTCCGCCATCCAGACAATGAAATACTTTTCCTTCAGGTTGCGGTAGATGTCCATGTCCAGAATGTAGCTGTCCGCATCATTCTTGACAAGCACCTCCCGTTGAGCATCTTTTGGAATAGCCCCTTCGTATTTTTCCTGCAGCTCTTCTTCCGTCAGTTCTCGCAAACCGAACGGCAATTCCCGGACGGTGACGGTGAACCCTTTTTGTACGGCCAATGCGCCGTTTTCCATAACTGCCTTGAAACCGGGTCCGTAGGGACTGCCTTTGGCTAAATCCGTATCGGGAATGAAGCAAAGCGAACTGGTGTAGTGCTTCAGAATTTCAAACTGGTTTTCGTTCCAGGCCGTTCCGAGAGTGGCCACCGTATTCTCCAATCCGATGGACTGCAGGCGCAGTACATCCGGTGCCCCTTCCACAATAATGAAGTTGGCAGCATTGCGCAAACGGAAAGCCCGGTCAATGCCGAACAAGGTTTCACCCTTGGTGTAAAGCAGACTGGTGACGGAGTTGATGTATTTGGGCGCTTTGGGATGGGTGCCGATATACCGGGCCGTATAAGCGATGATGCGTCCCCATTTGTTCCGGATGGGAATCATGATACGTTCACGGAACATCGGATAGAGCCTGCCTTCCTCGTTTTTCCGGAACATCCCCAGCTCAATCAGGAACTCTTCGTTCAGTGCCTGCTGACGGCAATAGTCCATGAACACTTGAGTTTCCCTTGGCGCATAACCGATACCCGCTTCTGCACAGAAGTTCTCCGACCATCGGTTGTAGGCATATTCCCGGGCATGGCGGCTGTCGTCATTGGCGGACACGCGCAGATGGTCTGTAAAAAAGGTCTGTACCTTTTCCAGTATGGCATACAGGGAATCCTTGTGAGCTTGTTTCGCCTTGTCGGCATCCGTACGCTCTTCATCGTATTCGTCCTCCATCAGGATGTTGAACTTCTTGGCCAGCAAGCGGACCGCCTGCTGGAAGTTCAGGTTCTCCTTTTCCATGATAAAGGAGATGCCATCACCGCCCCGGTTGCAGCCGAAGCAGTGATAGAGGTTCTTGTTCAAGTTGATCGAGAAGGATGGGGTGTTCTCGTTGTGGAACGGACAGAGTCCTTTCATGCTGGTACGTCCGTCCTTGGCCAGTTTGACGTACTGCCCCACAATGGTCTCGATGGGAAGTTCCCTGACCTTGTCTATGGTGGACTCGCTGATCATAGCATGCGGAGTTTAAGCCAGCAGTCCAAAATGGACTGGCCGGAATATTTCAGACGGCGGGAAGTGACCGGATTGATGGGCTGTATGTAGCCGTTCATCCGATATTTACGCAATGTCTTGTAGCAGACACCCAGTTCCGCACAAGCTCTTTTTACTGAATAGACTCCCAAAGGATCTACTATTGGCTTTGATTCTATCATATCTTTCTACTTTTTGGATATACCAATGGCCTATGAGAATGGGGTACACCAGATTTGTGTGGTATTCTCATTACATATTCAAATTGATAAAATCCAGTTCCTACTATTATGGTTTGTCTCCCTATAATGAATTAAGTGGCTATACTCTGGGAGGATGACGAGGTTAAGTATAGTCGCTGTCGTTTTTAATCTAGTCTTTTTTATCTTGCTTACGTACTTGTCTAGTTCTTACTTGAACTTTTTTAAAGTAGTCTTGAGTGGTCCGCTGGAGTAGTCTAAGGTCTGCAGTTCTGTATTCTAACTTGCCTGGTCGTTTGCACGGTTCAACCTTTCCTTCTTTTCGCCAGCGTTCAACATTACGTCTGCCAAATAATCTCCAGGCCTTGTTTTGACTGATGTATTCAGGGTCATCGTGGGTGGATTGAATCATGTTGGCAATTCTAGCTGCTAGGTCATTGGCGAACTCTTCGTATGGAATCATTCGGTCCGAGAATTCTAGAACATTCATAGGACTCAGGTTTGCTCTACGAAACTCGTGTAACCATAATCGTGTGGGTTTCCCGATTTGTTCTAGTTTTGAACTGTCGGTTGAGAATCATTCCCAGTTCGGAAGCTTGTGTTCGAACACTTTTCATCTTTTCGATGGGGAACTCCATGCTTTCGCCTACTTCAAGAGAAACGAGCGCAGGACGAATTTTTGTAGAAATTTCATTCATAAAACTTTGATGTTTGATGTTTAATGTTTAACTTTGCCCCATGGTTATGGGTTTGTACACCGCAAATTAAATGATTTATGTTTATATAACCAATAAATGTTTGATGTTTTTTTGAGCTTCAATTAAAAATTTCGTTCGGATGCTATGAGTATAGGAATAAAACATGTTCATATAGGCAGGGAGATTGATAAACGACGTCTAGAGCTAGGTATCAGTAAATCAGAGCTTGGGCGGCGTATTCATGTACCCCAGCAGCACATCAACCGCATTCTGGAGAAAGAAACCATCGACACAGGCAAACTTATAGATATAAGTGTAGCCTTGGAGAAGAATTTCTTTGATCTGTATGCTTCCGATACGCACAACGTATCTGCATATTTAGCAGCAGTGTCCATTCATGGAGATGCCAATAATATGATTGGCGAATCGGAAGTGGCGAGTGAGCTGTCCCAAACGAAAGTTGTTTTGGAGGAAAAAGACAAGACGATTCAAGTTCTAACTGACGAGATCAAACGTCTGGAGGAATCACTTGAGGATAAAACACTCATCATATCCTTCTATAAGGAGAAGGTGGGTGAACCCATAAAGAAATAACCATAGTATTAACCATAGTTGCCTAGTCTGGAGAGATTGGTAGAGCTTGTAGTGAGTACAAGATTTTAGTGAAGAAATTGATTTGAGTTGCAGAGTCAGATCTTGCCATCAAAGTGTAAGCATCTGATAGTTAAGCCAACTTTTCAACGATGCCTTTAAGCCATGATGGAAAATCCATCAAACTTTAAGCTTTAAATAAACATTCGCTTACACTCCGCTTACAACGATAGTGTTAGCAGTTGAATATCAAAGCTATATTAGAGTGGCGCAGGCTGCCATTGAAGGCTGATTTCAATAATACTGAATAATGACATTTATGGGCTGCATGCTTTACTTGGTAATGGCATGCGGCCTATTTTGTTGGAAAAAACTGTAGTTTCTATTAATTTATTTGTATTTTCTTTAGTATATTTGCTTCCCATAATTTTATAGTTTCCAATAAGCAAGCAAAAAACGATGATATTGACAATTACGGCAGCATACGATGTTTGGACGAATGACTTCTATCAGAATAATGAAGCATTGGTATATAGTTTTGGGATAATTGTCATTCTGCTCTTGGTCATCATGATAATCATTTCCATCAGCAAGAGCAAAAGGTTGAAGACGTTGCAGCGCATCAATGAGGTTGCCGAAGAATCCAATCAGCTGAAGAATGCTTTCATAGCTAATATGACTCACGAAATACGTACTCCTTTGAATGCTATTGTAGGCTTTACAACCATGCTTGCCGAAATGGATAATCTGGACAGAGAAACCCGTATGGCTTTCCTGAAAGAGATTAATGATAACAAGGACTCGCTGCTGCAACTGGTCAATGACTTGCTGGACTATTCGAAGATTGAGGCAAATACCCTGGAATATAACGATGGAGAAGTGGATGTAAACGCGCTGATTGATGAAGTCTGCACGACGGAGAATATGCGCTCGCATCCCACGGGCATTCAGGTGGAGTTTGTAGAACGGTTGCCTCAATGCCGTTTGGTGGTAGACCGTGTGCGTTTTGCCCAAGTCATAGGTAACTTGGTGAGGAATGCCTTGAAGTTTACGGAAATGGGCAGTGTGAAAATCGGTTGCAGGAGATTGAGCAACCATAACTTCTATTTTTATGTGGCAGATACAGGCTGTGGTATCGATGAAGTGGGAAGACATGCCATCTTTGAACGGTTTGTGAAGATGAACTACAATATCAAAGGTACGGGGTTGGGGCTTTCCATCACCAAATCTATTGTGGAGCACTATGGGGGAGGTATCGGTGTGGAGTCTAAGAAAGGGGAAGGCTCCACCTTCTATTTCACGTTGCCTGCCGGTATTGAATACAAAGAGTACGGTAAATTTTAATTTGCCAGTCCAAGGCAAGGCTCAATCAGCCATTTTCTTCAACTTCTTGAAGTGGCGGATTACTTCCAGATAATCGCGGTCGGTGCAGGCATTGAATTTATTCCATAAGTCACCCATTACAACGGCACCACCGAATCCGTAATCCTTAATCTCCAGTATGTTGTCGGGAGTAATGCCTCCCAAAGCCATGACTCTACTGTCTATGACCTTACTTTTTCCTGCTTGCCGCAACTCTTCGGCTGTGAAGCCGGACGTGACTCCGGACTTTGTGATGCAATTATATATCGGGCTTAGGAACAGATAGTCATAGAAATGCTTCTTGTTCTGCACTTCGTCCAGTGAATGGCAGGTGCAACTGATGTGGCCCGAATAGTCGTGGGGCTCTTTGGGATTGCGGGTGTTTAGATGAATCCCCATCAGGCTGAACTCTTCCTGCAGGTAGAAGTGCTCATGGGTAATGATGCGCTTATGGTATTTTTCGGGTATCAGCGTTAAAAGCCGTTCTGAATACATGGCGGGAGTTTCCGGCTTCCTCAGATGTAGAATATCCAGCCCCTCTTCGAATAGTGCCGTGATAATCTTGTCTTCTTCCACAAAAAATGTGGGTGCTGTTACTACGATGAGTTTCATTTCTTTTGTTTAACTTTTAAGTTTAGCAAAGTTAATGAATACTTATGGTAGAAGCCAAAGAATTTCTTTAAAATATGTTAGATGGCTATTTTAAACAAGAAAACGCATTCTTGAACCTTAGTTGCTCAAGAATGCGTCATTAACATGTTTAGTGGGACCTTGTTACTTATTTCAGTCTTTTACCTACTACATCCCAGTCGATGATGCTCCACAGTTCGTTCACATGGTCGGCACGGCGGTTCTGGTAATCAAGATAGTAGGCATGTTCCCACACGTCGAATCCGAGTAGCGGAACAAGACCGGCGCGTACCGGATTGCTACCGTTGGCTTCTTTGGTGATGTGGAGTTTGCCGTTCTTGTCGGCAGACAACCAAGCCCATCCGGAGCCGAACAAGCCGACAGCTGCCGCGTTGAATTCCTTCTTGAAATTCTCAAAGCTGCCGAAGTCGCGTTTGATGGCTTCTGCCAGCTTGCCGGTAGGCTCGCTGTGGGCAGGCTTCGGAGCAAACTGTAAGAAGTATAATGTGTGGTTCAACACTTGTCCTGCATTGTTGAAGATGGCACCGTCCGGTGCTGTGGCAACAATGGTTACCAGGTCTTTGCCTTCAAATTCCGTTCCCGGAACGAGGTTGTTGAGGTTGTTCACATAGGTTTGCAGATGTTTACCGTAGTGGTAATCTATGGTTTGCTGACTGATTACAGGTTCCAGTGCATTGTTGGTGTAGGGAAGTTTTGGCATTTCGTAAGTCATAACTGTTATCATTAAAATCGTTAATATTGTATTCATAAGTTTCAATTATTTAATTTTGGAACTTTACTATATAAACACTATAACCTATAGAAATGTTCGTACGTCTCCGAAGCTTTTTTTATCTTTGCCTCCGTAAAAACAAAGGAAGAAAAAATATCATCATTTTAAGATTATACGGATATGCCCGATTATATAGAGGAACTGAACGAAGGACAACGGAACGCGGTGTTATACAATGACGGTCCGTCACTGGTGATAGCCGGTGCCGGTTCGGGAAAGACGCGCGTGCTGACCTACAAGATTGCTTATCTGCTGGAGAATGGCTACCAGCCTTGGAACATTCTGGCATTGACCTTTACCAACAAGGCGGCGCGCGAAATGAAGGAGCGTATAGCCCGTCAGGTGGGGCCGGAGAGGGCGCGCCATCTGTGGATGGGAACCTTTCACTCCATGTTCCTGCGCATTCTGCATGTCGAGGCCGGGCATATCGGCTTCACTTCGCAGTTTACCATTTACGATACGGCAGACAGTAAAAGCTTGATACGTTCCATTATCAAGGAAATGGGGCTGGATGAGAAAGTGTACAAGCCGGGGATGGTGCAGGCGCGTATCTCGAATGCCAAGAATCATCTGGTTTCTCCGGCAGGCTATGCCAACAACAAGGAGGCTTACGAAGGAGACCGTGCTGCCAAGGTTCCGGCGCTTCGCGACATCTACCAGAGATATTGGGAGCGTTGCCGGCAGGCGGATGCGATGGACTTCGACGATTTGCTGTTCTACACATTCCTGCTGTTCCGAGACCACCCCGAGGTGTTGGCACGTTATCAGGAGCAGTTCCGTTACATTCTGGTGGATGAGTATCAGGATACCAATTTTGCACAGCACAGCATCGTGCTGCAACTTGCCAAGAACCATCAGCATGTCTGTGTGGTGGGGGATGATGCACAGAGTATCTACTCCTTCCGTGGTGCCGATATTGACAATATTCTCTACTTTACGAAAGTATATCCCGATACGAAGGTCTTCAAGCTGGAGCAGAATTACCGTTCCACCCAGACCATTGTCCGCGCGGCCAACAGCCTGATAGAAAAGAACCAGTGGCAGATACGCAAGGAAGTGTTCTCGGAAAAGGAGAAGGGAGAGGCCATTGGTGTGTACCAGGCATACAGTGATGTGGAAGAAGGGGATATTGTGGTGAATAAGATAGCTGAACTGCGGCGTGAAAAGCGCTATGCCTACTCTGATTTTGCGATACTCTACCGTACCAATGCGCAGAGCCGTATCTTTGAGGAAGCCATGCGCAAACGCAGTATGCCTTACCGTATTTACGGAGGCTTGTCGTTCTATCAACGCAAGGAAATCAAAGATGTTATTGCTTACTTCCGTCTGATAGTGAATCCCAATGATGAAGAGGCTTTCAAACGTATTATCAATTATCCTGCACGGGGTATCGGAGATACGACAGTGGGAAAAATCATTGCTGCCGCCACCGGGCACAATGTAAGTTTGTGGACCGTGCTTTGTGAGCCGTTGGCGTATGGCTTGAACTTCAATAAAGGTACGGTGGGAAAGTTGCAGGCATTCCGCGAACTTATATCTGCCTTTATCACAGATGCTGCGGAGAAGAATGCCTACGAGATCGGTGCCGACATTATTCGCCAATCGGGCATCATCAATGATGTGTGTCAGGACAACTCTCCCGAGAATCTGAGCCGTAAGGAGAATATAGAGGAGCTGGTGAACGGTATGAGTGATTTTTGTGCCCAACGGCAGGAGGAAGGAAACCCGAACGTGTTGTTGGGTGACTTCCTTTCGGAAGTTTCCCTTCTTACCGACCAGGATTCGGATAAGGATGGGGACGATGAGAAGATAACCTTGATGACTGTACATTCGGCCAAGGGATTGGAGTTCAAGAATGTGTTTGTAGTGGGGATGGAGGAGAATCTTTTTCCCAGCGGCATGGTGGGTGACTCTCCCCGGGCATTGGAGGAAGAACGGCGGCTGTTCTATGTAGCCATCACACGTGCTGAAGAACACTGTTTCCTATCGTATGCAAAGACGCGTTTCCGATATGGCAAGATGGAGTTTGGCAGTCCCAGCCGTTTCCTGAAGGATATAGATATACGTTTCCTGCGTCTGCCTCAGGATGCGGGAATGTTCCGCAGGGTAGAGGAGGAAGCCGCCGCTTTCCGCAGGGAGAACGCCAGAGGTTTTGCGCCTGATAGGGAAGATGCTCCGTATGGAGGAAAAGAGCGTGTGTCTGTACGACCGAAACAGCAGATTATTGCGCCGACCGTTCCACGTAATCTGAAACGGGTGGCGCCTTCTGCAAATACGGCAAGTACATCGCCTTCTGCCGGCGGGTCTGCCAATCGTGTACAGCAGGGACAACTGATAGAGCACGAACGTTTCGGCCTGGGTGAAGTTTTGAAAGTGGAGGGCGAAGGAGACAATGCGAAAGCCACCATCCGCTTCAAGAATGCGGGAGACAAACAACTTTTGCTGCGCTTCGCGCGTTTCAAAGTGCTGTCATAGGATAGTCGCATCTTTTGTCTCACACAAAAACGGGATATTTGTAAGAGGATGATGGTATAAGTGTAGGACCGTGGTATCTTAAAAAAAGACAGTTAGAACGATACATACGGACAATTTAGAATAGTAAATATAGATAGAAGAATGACAAATAAAGACTTTTCCCTTTTCCCTTCTCCCTGCTATATTATGGAAGAA